>Ga0325410_1005814_pt1 | contig 13599 bp, 6 predicted proteins | sample PopdelMetagenome_16_FD_206182 | JGI IMG/M metagenome (GOLD analysis project Ga0325410, IMG submission 206182) | Populus deltoides microbial communities from Bellville, Georgia, United States - Xylem-PdIQD-R3 | ecosystem: Host-associated > Plants > Phyllosphere > Stem > Wood/Secondary xylem... | reverse complement strand
TTATACATAATTGTGTCATGGACTATTGTGTATAGGATTGTGAAAATTTTAGATATTTAGATTAATACTATTTATTATTTAATATAAAAATAAAATAGTAATTGTAAATATTATATAAACATGTTTTTGTCAATATGTATATATTACATTAAATTAAAAATGTTATATATAATATAATACAAAACAAATATATATTTTAGGACGAGAGTCCAAGTTAGGTTTGATGATATTTATAGTACTATAAAGTTAATCATCTAAAAAAACACTATATATATATATTTCAATAGCAGGTCCATCCCACCCCACCCTTTTTCACTATTTAAAGATTACATTTAAAAAAAAAATTCCTGGTAGAATTAAAAAGAAATGTTAAGATATATATATTGGGGGTGAATTAATATCACTATTTGTAGTTCCAGATTAATGAAATTGAAAAGCAAGCACATGGGGATTTTAAATGCAATAATTTCTTAAAAATTAAGTAAATACTTAATTCTCTAATTTAATTAATGGGAAAAGGGAAGATAATATAATAATGACAAGATTTACAAGAATTTTTACAACTCTAGTATTTTGGATAAAAAAATCATCCATGGGAAAATACCTGACCAATAGAATACCTACGAATTGCAGGTGGTAGTGGGAACAACCATGTATCCACGTGTCCTTGTTCGAAGACACTAACTCAGCAGTGCCTGCTAGTGGGAAAGAGTTAAAAGTTAGTTCAGATATTGTACTATGGTACTTGTAAAATATAGGAGGGACTTTTGTATTGAATCTTGGGGACACGAATTTTACATGGGAGGGAGGGAGGGAGGGAGGGAGGCATGATATTGAAATCCGGTCGGTCTAATGGATCGATACAGGATCTAGTTGATTTAAGATTAGAATTGGATTGAATTGAAAGAAGTGGAGAAAAAAAAAAATCTGGTGTAACCTGATTGATCCGTCAAGATCTAGTTGCAAACTCGTTGACTTTTATTTCTTTTACTAAAACGACGTCGTTTTGTTAAAAAAAAACTGACCTGGCCGACCCAGTGACCTAGTCAAAACCCAAAACTCGGGCCTTAGACTAAACCGACCACCAGGCCAGGTCTTAAAAATATGGAGGGAGGGATAATGTTACCATCATCAATTAAAAACACGTGGAAAAACCACTGTATATATATTTTTATTTATAGTAAAAAAAAGGAGTTAAATATTCTTTTTATTTGGTTCATTTATTATTTTAGAATTATTAAGAGGTATCTCAGTTTTCTTTTTATCATTTTATATAATAAAATTACTTTATTACTTTTAATAGTAAATAATTATTTACTTTATCTTTTGGGTACAGGGACAATGTAGCATTTTTAAAAATCTTAAAAAAGAATTGAAAAACTATTAACGCCGATGGTAAAAAAATATTATTTCATCGTGCTATTTGTTTTATCTCGGCATCCTCTACTTCTTTTTGTGACACATGTAGTTTTTGGATCTTCAAAGTATCCCCAACATCTCTTTTTTCTCTCTCTCTTTCCTCCTATAAATTCAGGCATAACCCTTCATATTTTCATATCATCATTTTCAAGTTATTTTTCTTTTGATTATTTTTATTTCTATTTGTTTTATTTGAACTCATTTTGTTTTGTTTTCATTTGCTTCATTCTTTAATTTATTAGTTTGTTAAATTTGATCTTCACTCTTTTGATTTCATTTTTATTTGAGATAGTTTTTGAATTTTTTTTTCAATTTCACTCCTTTATTTTTTTTCTCATTTTATGTTCTTTTCTTTTGCTTTGGTTAGGTTTCTAATTTAGATTTTTTTTTAATTTTAGCATTTAATACTAAATTTGTTAACAATTGAAATTCTTAATTATACTCGTGTTTTTAATTTCATGGGTTTCAAATTTAAAATATTAATATAGATTTAGAAGATTCACTTGAATTAATTACTATTAGTTGAAACAATAAATTTACTGGTTTTTGCTATAATGGATTTTATACCTATCCTCCTTCAATTTTTATGCACTAATTATTTTTTAATTGAGCGAGGTTTCTGCTGTTTTTTTGCTTTTAAAAAAATTAGTTATTAGAATGCTCATAAATGCATAACAACACTTAACTTGGATCTAAGTTATTTTAAAAACAAATCCAGTTTTAAATATTGATTTTAGAGGCGTAATCATCATCTCATGAGCAATTTGATTTTTTATTTAATATTAATAATAATTAAATTTTTTTTTTGATTTTATAATTTGATATTGAATTGGTTGAGAAATAGCTTTATAAACAATTTTTTTTTATCTTGTTTAGGATTATTATAGTTTCAAACAAACATCTATTTTAGAAATAATACTTGAAATTAAAAACATCTAATTTTTTACCATATAATTAATTAACAAATTAAAATTTAAACATAAACTTATCATGAGAAAAAATATACTAGTAAATTAACTTAAATATTATTTATTTGTAATCTTCAATTTCATATCTTTCTATGTTTTTTTTTTATGTATAAAAAAAAGACTACAAAAGTTGAGAAAAAATCCTAGAACACCATCAATCTCCATCTCCAAATTCGAAACATACCCTTTTCACACACATCAGAACACTTCTCATTATTTTTAAAATCTCGTAAACATAACATCAAAAGTCAAAACAAGATAACGAATTTATTTATCATTTTCCAGCATAACATATTATTATAAACCAAGAACATGTAGATATCTTTAAAAAATTACAGACTACAAACTATTAACTCTGGTAAAAAATTTCAATTTTGGTTCTGATTGTTGCAAGAAAAAAAATAATGGTTCAAAATCAGAGAACTCAAATCTAAGTTCTAGCTAGCTTTTAGTTTTTGAAAATTTCATTTTGGTAAAATTCTTTTAATTTTTCATATGAGAAAAGTGAGAGAAATTCGATAAATTACAACGAGAGAAAATTATACATTAATCTTAATTTTAGTTATAAAAGAATATATATTGGTATTAGTAAGTTACATTTGATGAGAATAGTTTCATTAAAGTGTTTTTCAACCTTCTACTTACTCGAAATTATAAATTGGAATTGAGAGAAAAAAATAATTTTAATTTAATTTTGTGTTTTAAATTAATTTTTAAACTTGTAATTTTTTTAATTTGGATTAGAATTCAATTCAGAAAAGAAAATACATGGATAGGATCAAATTTGGTTTACTAGAAGAATGATTGTTAAATTCTGTTTAAATCCTATTAGATTAATTCAAAGAATCTTAAAAAAAAACAAAAAGAATAATAAAAATTAACTGATTTGAATTAACTTAATAATTTGTAAATTAACTCAGATTATCCAAGACATTTAACATTTTGTCTTGGATGATTATAATTATATTATACTTTTACTTTTTCACGTGCAGAGTACGTCCATCTCGGGAAAGGATACATCATCGGGATTTGTACTTGCCTTTGAAAACAATCAAACAAAAGCGACAGCGTTTTAAAAATTTCTTCAGAGTTTTGAACTTTTCCTTTTTATGGAAATTCGTTAATTCCAGACCTCAAAACTCTGACCTCTCCAATGATTGCCACGTTCACACCTGCCGATATACATTCTCCTTAGATCCTGCCACGTCTCTTTGGGACCCACACACTAATTGGTCCCACTAAAATTGTATACATTACTCAGCATCACCGAAAAAATCCTCCCCAGCCACATTCCACCAATAAAATACTGCCGCCTTTCTTTTATACTTACGTGGCTATATCATAATATTCAATTTAGGTGTTGTGTTACTTTTACAAGTATTTTTTTTAAATATATAAAATATATTTTTATTTTTAATATTAACATAGCAAAAAATTAAAAAAATATTAATTTAAAATTTATCAAAAAAAATTCAAGAAAAAACACCATCCTATTACATTTCCAAATAATACCTTAAAATATTTTAAGTAAATTTATGTTATACCCGATGATTTTGAATTGAGTTTACTAGGTTAATATATTCATCATTTCAATAAAAAATATATTTAAATATTTTTTTCATTGTGATAATTTTTATATTTTATTTTTTTTAAATTATTATTTTTATTTTAAAAACATTAAATTAATATTTCTAAAATGTTTTTTTAGTGATTTTAATTTGCTAATATTATAAAAAAAATAATTTGATTTATTTTCAAGTTAAAAAATATTTTTTAGAAAAACAACACATTACAAAATACATACTTAAATTAATTTCACTAAATTAATTTTTGAATAGCAAATTTTCGGAACAATCCATCAAATAAAATCAAATCCTAGCGTAGCATCAGAATTCAGATGCTGCCGCATTTATAGAACTGTGGACTACACTACTTAATGGGTCCCACGTATGACATAAAGTTGGCCCCATTATCCTACTCAACACCCACCTCCACCGCATCATCTTACTCTCACTCTGTCCAACCCATGCAAGAATTCCACGTGTGGTGTTTGTCAACGTGGCATCCTCTTGAATTTCCATTTTTAAATAAATGCAGGATCCATTTTCGGGTTTCGCGCTTTTTCAGGACATCTTATCCCTCCCCACCCTCTCTCTCTCTCGCTCTCTCTCTCTCTCTCTCTCAGAATCTAAAAAATCTAACACTGCATGACACCTTCTCTTGGTATCAAAGGGTGACGCTTTATGACTTTATTCAGGGATTTTACTTGCCGTTTCAACCACTTGCACACCCCTTCTCTCCTCCACTCTTCAAAAATCTAATCTTGGCATCTCCCTCTCCCTCTTTCTCTTCATTTTTTGATGGAGTCTCTTTGCATTGTTGGCAATGGAGGAGTATCGACATGCCAAGCATTTGCTAGATTAGATACTACTAGGGTTGGTTTTAGGCCAAGGGCTCAACTGGGTTTTGGTTGTTTTGTAAGGGAGAGGTATAAATATGGAAACTTGGTGATTGCAAGATCAGGGAGAAGTGAGGTGGGTAATTCAAAAGATGGAAACTTTGCTGTTGAAAATGAGAAAGAAGAGAAGCGTGGTGGTCTTATTTTAGGTCCTGAAAGGGATTCTTCTGGTTCCGTTATTGGTTTTAACTTGATTCCTCCTTCTGGTATGGATATTTCTTTTACAGTAATCTTGTCAAAACTAAAATTTCATGGTTTTTAGTTTTTTGGATTGTGGGATCTTTAAATTTTGGATTTTTTTCTTTACAGTGTTTCTTTATGTATTTTGAGGGTTTATGCTTAGTTCTTTATTTTGCTTTTGATGTCCTTTATTGATTATTATAATAAGTTATCGATCATTCCATATCCTATTATCTCTTTAACGATTGCTCTTGCTTCTTCTTCTTTTTTGCCTTTTTGTGATTAAAATATTATACGAATATATGGTATGTAGTTACTGAAGCAAGGATTGAGTAAAGTAGCAAGTCGCTTGATTGTTAGGGAAACTCCTATGATCAGATTTGATGAGAAAATTGAGTTGCCAACAGCAATTACATGCTGTCATATTAAAGACTTTGTGAAACTGATCTAATTGATTTGGTTCTTGTGGTTTCCCAGCATGTCATTTTCCTTGCATTTTTTATTTATTTTAAAATTAACACACTGGCATTGTTTGGTATGTGAATATATGGCAGAAAATTTCAAAAAAAAACAATAACAATGGTTTCGTTTCTTTTCTAGAATTGCAAGACTCATGACAAAATTCTCCAGTCTTTTGAAATTCTCACGCGTGTGTGCTCAATTGTGCACAATTCCATTAGGAAATAGGAGTTGAACATTATACTTGGCTATCACTAATGTATTTTGAGCTGTCTGTGATTTTTTCCATTTCGTACTAAACTCGGAGGGGATGGAACTCCAAATTTCTTAATTATTCTAGTTTCTCTGTTATCAATAATGAGTAAATTTCCAATATTGAACGCCCTTTTTTCTTTTCCATTTTGTTCCGAAGTCTCCTTTTCATATAATGCCATTCTTTGGGCCTTCCAAATACCATTTCTTATTCTGGACTATAATTTTGTATGTTGAAGTCCTGTCCTATAGCTTTTTGCAAGATGTATAAAAATTGAACTGCAGGTGATGGTGAGGTTTTAGAGTCTCATGAAGATGCAACTACTGGTGGAACAGAAGAAGCTGAGGACATTGAAGGAGCAGAGAAAGTCCAAACCAGAGTAACTTACAATATTGTTTTTGTTACCTCTGAAGCGGCACCATATTCAAAGACTGGAGGATTAGGAGATGTGTGTGGTTCTTTGCCTATAGTGCTAGCTGCTCGTGGACATCGAGTGATGGTTGTCTCTCCTAGATACCTGCATGGTAGTCCGGCAGATAAGAATTTTGCTGGTGCTTCAGAGTTGGATTGTCATATAAAGGTATATTGCTTTGGAGGGGAACAAGAGGTTGCTTTCTTCCATGAGTACAGGGAAGGTGTTGATTGGGTAAGAATTTTCAGCTCCTTCTCGATTGTAAATTTGTGGACCATTTTATATTTGTGCATAAATATGCAAAAATCTTTCTTTAAAAATTATGTAAAACAGGAGAAACTTCATTTTGTGAAGTTTTTCTTGTTCGCTCTTATTCAATTCTAAACTTCATTTTGTAAAACTTCTGTGATAACGATGAGTCTTACACATCTTCACTTTAGGTGTTTGTGGACCATCCTTCATACCACAGACCTGGAAACCCATATGGTGATAGCCGTGGTGCTTTTGGTGATAATCAGGTAGCTTCATGATTGTTCCAGCTCTTGGGTGATATTGATTATCTTTTGGGCCCTAGATTCACAAACAATGACAAGCTTTCTTCTTATTTGGTTTTACAGTTTCGGTTTGCTTTACTTTGCCATGCAGCATGTGAAGCTCCATTGGTGCTTCCACTTGGAGGGTACACCTATGGAGAGAAATGTCTGTTCCTTGTTAATGATTGGCACGCTGGTTTGGTTCCAGTGTAAGTGATCCTGCTGTTTATCATTGCATCTAAAATGTATGTTGTACATTAATTCTTTGGCAAATAATCTCCTGTCATTTTCTCATCTCTTTCAAAACTTCCAAATCCAACCCCTGCAAGTTATAGATGTTCCCAATTGGATTTTTGTATTTTGTTTTATTTTTTCTTTTTCTTGGGACTGTTGGAAATTTTATTTAACATTTGTTATGAGTGCAGTTTTTAATTTCAGAAATGTTAACTGGATTTTGATTGTTATATGTGTTCAGGCTTTTGGCTTCGAAATATCGTCCCTATGGAGTTTATAAGGATGCACGAACTATCCTTGTGATACATAACCTTGCACATCAGGTAGGTGCTCCTTTGATGTTTTGAAGTGATACAGAGCATGCGTGTTATTCTGCCTCTTGGGCTTCTTCGTGATGAATTCTTCTATACAATGAGGAAGGTTTGTTACACTAATTCAACAAATTCTTCTACATGTTAGGGAGTGGAACCTGCAGCAACTTACACAAATTTGGGATTGCCTTCAGAGTGGTATGGGGCCTTGGGATGGGTGTTCCCTACTTGGGCAAGGACTCATGCTCTTGACACTGGTGAAGCTGTTAATCTGCTAAAGGGTGCAATTGTCACAGTTGATCGGATACTCACTGTTAGCAAGGTCTATGATGTTAATTTATCCTTTGCCATCATTTGTAGCTATAATCACTTGTCTGATGGGCTTTGCTTTTGGAATAACTAAATTTTTAAATGTTGAAATCATTGAACAGGTCACTTCTATGGTAGTCATGGTCATCTTCTGATTTTCTTTTTCCTTTAAAATTGTAATGTTGGTTTGTTTAGTGCAGGGTTATGCCTGGGAAATAACAACTGTTGAAGGTGGATATGGTCTGCATGAGCTGTTAAGCAGCCGAAGGAGTGTTTTGAATGGTATATTTACTAAAAGTGTTTCCCAGGATTACTTTGTTGTGAATAAGTTCTGTATCAGTCAATTAACACATTTTAGTACACTGTAGTGCATTTCATGCTTGAATTTAGTAACACAATTTTTTCACCAGGGATCACGAATGGCATCGATATTTATGAATGGAACCCATCATCAGACAAGCACATTGCTTCCAATTACTCTGTGGATGATCTTTCTGGGAAGGTAGTGACGTCACATTTCTGCTATCAGCTGTTTTGGAACATTGTTTCCTTACCTGCTACTTTACAAGTTACAGGTTCAGTGTAAGATTGCTTTGCAGAAGGAATTAGGTCTTCCTATTAAGCCTGATTGTCCATTGGTATGATATGTTTTCCTTATGCACTGTTCTGTAACAAAAATAGAAACTCCTCTACTGTTACTAATTGGAGTTGGATTTTGTAGATTGGATTCATTGGGAGGCTGGACTATCAAAAAGGAATCGACCTGATCCGCTGGGCAACTCCAGAGCTTTTGGAAGATGATGTTCAATTCGTATGTCAGATATTCATTTATTCCATTTTTATCTCATCCCTTGAATGCAGCATTGCTATCTTTCTACTGGCTGTTGTCATTTTTTTTCTTGCATAAATTTCATTTCAAACTCAAAGGCGTGTGGGAATTATATTTAGCTTGAATTTCAGACCTGAAATGCCCTCAAACTCTAGTCATATCTTCTCATTCTTCTAGGTTTTAAAACTGACATGCCTTTGTTTGAATTAAAGGGAGAATATATGCTCTCTTAAACCTCGTTAGAGGTGTGCGGTAGCATAGTTAATTTGTTTTTAAGATTTCTTCAGCATCAAATAGAAACGAGTTTGGTGTTTAGCTAAGGAGTGCATTTTCCTTCACAACTACTAAAGATGTACGGTATGTGTCAGGTGATGCTTGGGTCTGGGGACCCTTTGTATGAGGACTGGATGAGAGCAACAGAGTCAACCTACAAAGATAAGTTTAGAGGTTGGGTTGGATTTAATATTCCAATTTCTCACAAGATAACAGCTGGGTAATCCTTCTTTCCCATTCATGTTTTACATATGGCTCAAAATATCAATGACACTAATTCAAGTCTGGAATAAACAGTGCTGACATACTATTGATGCCCTCGAGATTTGAACCCTGTGGGCTAAATCAATTGTATGCAATGAGATATGGGACTGTACCAGTTGTTCATGGCACTGGAGGGCTCAGAGTGAGTGAAAACCTGAAAAGAATTCTGTATCAGTTGTCCTTTTTTTGAGCTTGTACTAAATGGCTTGTACTTTGTGTATATCAGGATACAGTACAGGCTTTCGATCCTTATTCTAAAGGAGGTCTAGGTGAAGGCACCGGGTATGTGCTTTTCCTTAATACTCATGCACTGCATGGTTTTCCTGGAAGTTCTTAGTTGCAATTCTCAGTAGTCAGAGTTAGCCTTTTCTTACCCCATAGATAAGGAAGGAAAAAGGCCAGAGAAAAAGAAAACTATTCTGTAATTCATTGATTCAGAATTGCAATTTGTTTCAATCAGGTTCTGATTTGATCCCTCAAACCTATAGCCAGAAAGAATTGCCCTTGGTGGAGAAAATTTTATATTTTCAGGAACTGAAGACTAATTAAAACTGGCAATTGACATGATTTCTACAAGAATTCATGTGCAAAGACTTCATTTTCCAAGCACTGTTCAATTGGATTAACCTACTTTTACTGCTCATCCCCAAGTTTTGTGGCCAAACTTGAATTTCAGCTGCAAGTGGGGTGTTGAAATAGATCAATAGGTGTACTATTTCTTTTCAAATTAGGGAAGAAATTTCCATGTGTCTTCAAGATTTTTACCATCTTCTCTGTCTCTCCAAGGGTCTTTTTGCCCATTCCTTTATATTTTCAGCGAACTTTAAAATGTTAAATTTTAGTGACGCCTCCTAAAATTAAACTGATGTGCATGTCAAATTGCACATGTGCCTGTCTTTCACTCATTTCTTCCTTTGTTAGAAATTAGAGGTTGACAATTTTCTACCATTTTCGTGCATCAGTTTATGAACTTAGAATTAGCTTAACTTTTTGTTTCATAAAGTACTTACACATGCATGTGTTTATGTACCTGGGGAAACGTTGCGAATATTACTCGAAACTAGGAAAGTAAGACGCATGTATCTGTTTTAATTAGGAAAGTAAATGAACAAAGATTATTTTGTGCTATAGCTTCTGTTCTCTCATGGTGGAAATAACATCATTCTTTGAAGAAAACAAGTACTGCAATTATCTACATGAATTTAATTCTTCATCTCCCTGAATCTTGTCCAACTTAAACAGAAGTTGTGTTATGTTGACAGGTGGATTTTTTCTCCGCTATCAAAAGAAAGCATGCTGGCGGTAAGTTAATTTAATTTAACATTTTTTGGATGTGGAAGTTGATTTTGTTATACTTGCATAGCTCTTTAATCCATACCTGTATGTTTCTTTTCCTCAAAGAGTTCAACTGAAATCACCGCTTTAATGATCTGTTAATTTCCCAAGTTAAAATCACCTGCCATGCTTTGTTTTCTGTTGTCCATTGAACAAGGTCTGGTCTATGACAGATGGTGATAATCATATTCTTTTGGAACTTGAGGGTGGGAAAATTTGCTTACATGGTTGTGTTGAGTAGGTTTATAAGGGCTTCCTCTTGTTACCTTGTCTATTCTATTCATTCTGTGGAACCTCATCTAGTCACAATGATGAAACAAAATTTTCCTCTCTCTAATTGTCTAACTGTCTCTAACAATGCGTGGCCGATTCTTGACAGGCATTAAGAGTTGCTATCATGACATACCGAGATCATAAATCGTCTTGGGAAGGGATAATGAAGAGAGGCATGGTGAAGGACTCCACATGGGAGAATGCTGCTGTTCATTATGAACAGGTTTTCGAGTGGGCCTTCATCGATCCACCGTATATTAATTGAGGGTACATAAGAGAAACATCGAATGACATATGAAAAGGAGACCAGAAACACCACTTTCGTGAAGATATCAACCCGGCACTTGTCGAAACGTGAACATATCAACCGATGATACCCCAGAAGCAGTTATTTTTATGGTTATTCTTTCTCGAGTGATTATATTTTATTCTGCATGTGCACCCCATTGACAACTAGTTAAGTTTTGCACAGGTCACAGCTTGTTGTAATGTACATTCTGATAAAAACAGGAACTGGTATAGATAGTTTTTTCATTGGCAAATAACATCTTAAACCAACAATAAATTATGTTTCAGGTGCTGCTAACTGTTTCTTGGAACCATCAGAAAAGAATCCTGTCACATGGCATTCGCTGCCTGCAGGCTGGATCTACCAGATGTAATATTAAACAGGCCAGGCTGTTGCCTTTGGGGGTTTTTTTTCCTCCCTCTTGTCACATGTATTGTTTATCAGTTTTACTTTGAGTTGGCTACTGGGAGGAGAGGGCGATTTATAGCCTCGAGTGACTAACTTTATGTTGCTGACTGAGCGGGCAATAACAAGCACAGTTCATCCCTAGCTGTCATATTCTCCAATGTTGCAAGGCAAGTAGGCACCTGCGTTGCCTTGTGTTTTGCATGTATCTCTTAGAAAATGAGGAAAATCTTGGATATCTTCTTCGGGATTCTCAAAATATGTTATGATGATTATTCTTTTCTTTTCCTTTCTGTTGATCATGTTTTTGTGTCTGATTCACCTAACAAGTCTATATATATAATATAATATAATGTAGTCGACTTTATTAAATTTGATTTGATTTTCTTTTAAAATAAAAAATATTTTAAATTTACTTTGTATTGGATTGATAATGTTCAATCTCTGTTGATCCACCTGTTTTTTTTTTTAATTATTGTATTAAATGGTTTTTTTGGTGTAAATTTTCTTTTTCTCTCTCCTTTTTTTTTTACAATGAGCGTTGAGCAGATATGGTGGTGCACTATTTACCTTAATTTCTATCTACCATAAAAAAAAAATTATTTCAATTAATAAAAAAAATAATTTTAATAAAGAAGTCAAACCCGACCTAAATTTACATAATTATCATTTATTCTTTCTTTCTTAATAAAATTTTTATAGTACTCGATGAAAATAAAGGTTAAATTTAGAACCATGGAAAGTGATATTCTTACCCTAGTTGAAAAAAATTTTTTCTCTCTTCATATTTATTTTTTTTTAGAAAAATTACTCCGAGAGTAACTTTTTTTTTTTGTCATCTGATAAAAAAATTAATTTCTTTCAAAACAGTAGATGAGACGAGGAATTTGTGCCTTAAAAAGGGAGGAAAATGCTACATTAATGGAAGAAATTTACGGGGACGAACAGAAAAACTAGCTTTCAATCATTGACCAGGTCACTGCACAAACAATTCCTCTGCACATAGCCTATCTGCATCTTATCCAAAGGCTGTGAAGCCATCAAGTTCTTCAGCCCTTGATTAAGAAATTGACATGTCAGTTAAAAAGATAATAATTTGGAGGTTGAAGAGCAATGGGAATCTGTCAAGTTTGTATGACTCTTCAAGAATTCTATATATATATATATATAATATTGCGATTTGATGCTGAATTTAGCGATGGAGACTTGACATGTGATTGCATCTCTACATTGTTGCTGTAAAAGAAAGGGTGAAATGATAGAATTATAGATATCAAATCAAGAATTTTGAATTCCAGCCCGTGTTATCGACGCTACACAAGACTCGAGTCATGAGTTTTTCTCAAGTTATTGAGTTTTAATCGAGTCATTTATATCAACTATATTTTTATAAATAAATCAAAACAATATTGTTTTGGTAAAAAATAAAAAAATATATTATTAACAAGTTACAACCAGGTTTTTCCGGGTCACCTCAGGTTATGATTTTTTTTATTTTTTTTAAACTCGACCCGGTTCCATCCCTGGATCGATCTACCGGGCTAGGTTTCAAAATTATGATCAAACCTGTCTAGTCAGTCGGGTCGATCGGATATCCTACTAATATAGAATTTGATTTGAGCTAGATTTGCTTTTAACTCATTTAAAAAGCTAACTCGGTCAATTCTAAGTGACACCCAACAAGTTAATTGCCAGCCTGATTAATTTGACCAAGTGCGTGTTGTGAGACTCAACTAAATCAACCCCCAAAAGTTTTTTATTAACATAGATATCCGGACCAACTTGCATGCACTTCGACTAGTCTCATAAATCCTGAAGTTAATAATCATGTAAATCTTCATTAACAATCACATTATTCAAACTTAAAACTAGGTAAAAAATAAATTTTTTGATATCAATCTTTTACATTGTATCACTTATACAGTTATGTGTTCTTAATTTTTAGCTTTGTTTGTTGTGCCAAAGATTTGCCCCAAACGAACCACAAAAGGAATATTACCATAAAAGTGTCTGTTCTCTCTCTCTCTATGTATTTTTTCTTACCCTTTTGCTTGTCTGCAAAAAAAAAGAATAAAGTGGTCTTCAATTCTATGAAAACACATATTTCCTTTTAGAAATTGAGTGAAATTTCTCCCAAAGCACTTTTTTCATGTATATAAAAGTACAATCTTCCTCTTTTATTTTTTTTTTCAATTTTTTTCCAAGAAGATTGGAGACTTCCATGAAAGAATCCAAAAGGAAATTCAAATTCCCATCAAAAGACATGAGCCTCTCTCTAGTTTGCTCCATCTACTCATTTGGTGATTACTATGACACCATCTTGTGCTAGTTCATGTATGATGTAAAATATTTGTTAAGAGTATATTTTAATTAAAAAATTAAAAAATATATATAT
>Ga0325410_1005812_pt1 | contig 13599 bp, 5 predicted proteins | sample PopdelMetagenome_16_FD_206182 | JGI IMG/M metagenome (GOLD analysis project Ga0325410, IMG submission 206182) | Populus deltoides microbial communities from Bellville, Georgia, United States - Xylem-PdIQD-R3 | ecosystem: Host-associated > Plants > Phyllosphere > Stem > Wood/Secondary xylem... | reverse complement strand
ATATAAAAATATATAATCCATAATTATAGAATTATAAGAGAATGGATTTTGTATTTTTATTTGATAAAAATATATATTAAAAGGATTTTATCAGTAAATTCAAAATATTCTATCTTATTTTTTTAAAAGATAAACATGTTGTCTTACCTTAAAATAACTATAATCCCCTACCCTCACCAAAAAAAAAAAAAACACAAAGACTTAAAGATAGTTTTTTTAAATGTGACACTACAGAATATATGCAAATACTAATTAGCAAATTAAACTATGTATCTAACTAGTATATTGGTTCGCGCTTCGCAGCAAGTCAATATCAATTTATTTTTTAAATGTCAAAAAAATATTAAAAATATAGAAAATATTTTAAGCGTCCTATCATTATTCTTATCATTACTAATATTGTCACTATCATTATAACTATCACCATTACTACTATTATCAATAAGTAATATCATAATTATTATAAGTATTATATCGTGATCATTATCATTATTATTGTTATTATCATCGCTATTATTATTACTGCTTATACTATTGTTATAATTATTATCATCGCTACTATAACTAATATTATCATTATTTTTATTCTTTTCACTATTATTATTATTATTATTATTACTACTACTACTACTTATAATAATCATGATATTACTTATTGATAATAGTAGTAATGATGAAACTATAATAAATAAAAAAAATAAGAAATTAAAAGAATGATGACTGAAATAAAAAAATAAAACATTTGAGAAATTGCAATTGAAGGACAAAATTGAAAAAAAAACTTCTATAAAAGGTATAAGGACAAAATAAAAAATTCAAAAATGAGGATTGAAATTGAAAAACAACAAACAAAGAGGACAATTGTACACTTTAGCTGTTAGGAGAGAAAAGAAATAAAAACAAATTCAATCACTGGTAGCAATCCAACCATTATCAGCCTACACGCGCCACACCATGCGGAAGAGGGCAAGACTGCGCATCTAGAAAGATGATAAATAGCCAGATTTGACCACCGGGTGGCGTCACTCACGCCACCTACTCGCTTGTATGTGTGGAACACAAGTTAGCAACTTTTGAATTAAACAATAAAAAAAAACATGAAAATACCAAAACACCTCGTGACTCTTTTAATTACACAAAATACCCATGTGAAAAATATCAAAATACCCCGAAAGGCAAAGCTTTCTTTTGTCTTTTCTAAGGTTAAAAGTGTTATTTTACTGTACATGGAAAGTGAAAAAACTTGAAACACCTTTGTTCAACAGCCCAACTTTTTTTTTATCTTAAGGGCAAAGAAGTATTTTTATTGTTATGAAGATTGTGAAAAGTCAAGAAAACCCTTGGTCAACAATTCAAAATTTTGTTGACTTTAGGGGTAAAAAAATATTTTTACAATGTTAAAAAATTTAAAAAGACACATACCACCCCAAACAATCTTTTAATGACCATTGAGTTAGAGGAAAAGACCAAAAAACCCCAGATCAGAGGCTTAAATTTAACCCATATAAGGGTAAAAGGATAATTTCACTACAATAATATGTGTATAAAGCTATAGTAAAACCCCTTCACGGTTTAGCTTTTGTTAATAGACATGACGGCTACCTTGTTTGTAAAAACCAATCATTTAAGATCAATCATTTAAGATTTATGGGGTTTATGCTTTACTAGGTCAATACATTAGTTTCTATGGAAAATTTGTTTGTAATTTTTTTTTTATTGATTTAGAATGTATTCAATAAACGATGAAAAATTAATGAACAAGTCAAAAACTAAAGAATGCTAGATTTAAAAGGTGTTCGAGAATATGACAGACATTGTTTTTCAAAGTTTTTTTATTTAAAAATGTATCAAAATTATATTTTTTTTTGTTTTTTTAATTTATTTCTGATATCAACATATCAAAAAAAAAATATATAAAAAAATTAATTTTAAACAATGTTTTTTGAATTTTAGCCGATCTTTGTTTCTATTCTAAAACTAGTTTTTTGAAATATAATTTCTCATTAACTCTTGAGTTTGGAAATGGGTGAAAAAGATAGATTTAGTCTTCGTTTGCACAAGATGATCCAAGTGACTGTTAAAACATTCATCGGTGTGCTTAATTTGCTTGTATCTTAAGTTTTGATATAATTATTATTTTTCAATTCAGTGTCTATTATTTCATTATTAAAAGAGTTATTTCAATTAATCTTATTATTTTCATTTTTTATTTTCATTAATTCATTGAAAAAGCTTATTTATTATAATTTGGTTGGTTAAGCATCTATAAAGAGCAATGAGATATTATTAGAAATAAAAAGAAAAGTTGATAACAATGAATTATATAATGAAGAAGAGTACTCAATTACCTAAGAACCCAAGACAAATTTTGTTTGTGATTTTTTTATGAATTGGTGAAAACACATAGTGAAAATTATTAATGTTTGTTCACGATTACACTTCTTATTTTATATTTTAAAAATACACTCGACATACTACCATTAATATAGTTGTTAATGCTTTACATACTAAGATAGGAATGTGCGAACTCAATCAACAAAAAAGACTTTTTAAAATATTATAAGTTTGCTATTATAATTAATTTAATATCCAAAATGTTTTTATAACATCTTTCCCTTTTTTATTGCTTTTTTCATCCAACTTTCCCTTTTTTTCTTACTTCTTAATTTTTGTTTTGTTCTAACACGTAGATGAAGCTCAATATATTAGATGCAATATACGAATATGCTTTGTTTCTCTAAAAGCTTCGTTGATGTCCCTTGGTTATTTTGTGTTTTAGCTTACCTCTTGGTTACTTTTTTTTATTCATCCCCATGGCTTATACTCTCTTTTTTTAGGATGCCTAGTCTAGTTTTTCATCATAATTTATTGTTGTAATCTAGGTTTTGCATCTTTCTCTATATTTAAGAAATTCTTTGTTTATCAAATTATTTGCTTTTTTGACATGGTTTTTTGTTTTTGAATTGAATTAGGATCTGGCCTCCTGTTTTCATTGAGTGTGTTTTGAAGTGTTTTCTCCTTGTCTTTTTATGCCTTTCCATTTACAAAGACTACATTGTTTAGGATTCTTTTTTTTTTAATTTTAATTTATAAAGAGTGTCATTGATGTTATTTGATAAGAATGTTTAATTAACCATCTGACTCGTATATATCATGTCATATCATAGGATTGCATGGGTTTGCTTAGCCTTTCATTTGATACTTTTTCCTGTTTTTTGTTTCTTTAAAGTCTTTTCTAGTTATCTTAGTTTAAGTATAATGATTAGCCTTCATTTAGGCTTTAATTGTATTTTTCATATTTTTCTCACACCTCCACATCTATGTGTGTATACCTAGCATGTCAAGAAAAAAGGTGCCCAGCTAGCTAATGATTATATCATGATTTGTTATGCTTGGCACCTATAACCCATGTTTGTTTTTGTTGTTCCTTTTAACTCATTGTTTCTTTCCGCCTTTTAGTTTTTTTTCCTTTTCATGCAAATCTCATGATCACGTGGTCACGCAACCCATAATAAGATTGATAACGAAACTTGAAAAGCCAAAACAAGTCATATAGGAATGTGACACGATGAAAACTTGTCCTAAGACATCAACACTATTGGAATAAGAATCTCCACCCTACAAATACCAATTTGCAGACGAGAAGTATAAGGAAGACGTCACGAAGCCAGTTAATCATGTCGGTCAATTTAGTTCGTTAGAGGTTCTTTTCTTGCTTACACTTGCCGCTAACAACTTTGTATGAAAGTAATAACCAATAATAATTTCAAATAAGTACGTCTTGCCATCCATTTGCTATATATTTTTGGATGATAACCATTGGTGCTCTTTTTTTTTGTTTTTCATCCTTTCAGTGTTGAACTAAAACTCTCTATTCTTCATGTTTTTTATTGATTTCTTTATAAACCTTTGTAATTCGTCCTGCCTTATGCTCTTTATCTATCATCATAAAAGCATTATGATCACAAGTATTTGAAATTCGTGACCTAAATTTCTCTTCCTTACTTGTATTGAATTTCCTCTGATCAGCTCTATGTTGAACTCCATCATTTTGTTGTCTCATCAAAGTCATCTCATCTTCCAGATCCTTCATCACCTTAGTTATTAACTTAAGTTGTTTGGAGAAAGCTGGTATCTGAAAGGTGTTATCTGCTTTCAATATAGCGGAGTCATTATTTTTAGACATCTTTGAATCTACAAAACTAATTAGTAGTAAGAAAATATATCATCATAACTCTTGTATTTCACACAATTCAAGGCTTTTCACTTAATTAACCATGCCTTTTACCTCTCAGCTCACCTTATTACGGTTATTTCAAAATTGAAAATCAATGAACCAAAGTCAATGGCTATCACAACGCAATCCAAATATATATAAAGTGACTCAAGAATCAATAATATACTGAAAACAAGTAAAACAAAACTACCATTATGATTTCGAGAGTAACAAAGCAAATTCATACAAAATATAGATGATACAAAAATTCAAAATAAAACAAAAGAAAAAATTTATGAAAACACTTATTTGACTCATAAATAACCCAAATATAAAAGAAATAAACTCAAAATACTGAAAAAATAGTACTAAACATGTTTTTATAACTAGACACAAATATGACATATTACACAATTTTAAGCACCAGAATTGAAACTCAAACCAAACGATATTGGAATAGCCCTAAATTTGATATGTAGTATCCTTGTACCTAATTACTAATATATGTCAGTTTACAAATTGTTATCATATGCCTAGGTATTGAAAACTCATATATGTTAAGTTAGATTCATAATTTAACTCAGAATCGAAACCCTAATCAAATGAAATAAAAAAGAGCCCAAATTTAACATATAGTGTTATGTCACCCCAAATAACCAGTATATGAATTTTGAAGTGAATTCAAGGCATTTATTCTTCTTGTTCTTTTATTTTTTTTACCTTTTATATTACTGATATGTTTAGGGACAATAAAAAAAAATAAAAAAAACACTTTTGTTTTGTTCTGAGATGCCAAAAACACAAAGAACTAAACTTATTGAACACAAAGAAAATATTTTTTTTAAAAAAAGATCTGACCTGATTTCAGAACCTGGCTCTGATACCAACAGATGCAAATCTCATGATCATATGATCACGCAACCCATAACTAGATTGAAAAAAATCCTGAAAAGCCAAAATAGGTTTGATAGGAGTGTGACACAATGAAAACATATCCTAAGGTACTAACACTATTGGAATAAGAACTTTCACCCTACGATTACCAATTTATGAATGACAAGTATAAGAAAGATGTCACGAAACCAGTTAATCTTCGATAAGTCAATTTAGTTTGTTAAATAACCAAAGAATACAATAATCTTTCTCATAGAAGTTGAATAAATTCGGCAACCATAATATTATCAAATCTTTTTTATTTCATCCTTACAAAGAGTATTTATTATCTTGAAAATAAAACCCTAACACTAATGGGTTAGACATTTACCCAATTTAAATCAAGCCCAAACTAATTAAAATAAGGTTTAGATATAATAAAAATAAATAAAATAATAGTCTAAAACTATTTTTCACCCTTTGTTGTATATAACAGTGAAAAATACCTGAGATAAATAATTGTTGAAGAATTCTTGCTAAACAAAAACATGATGCCTTGTAAAATAAGAATAAATTTCTGACCAATTAATTCTTCATATTTGATATGGAATCCTTGTAAAATCAATAAGTCAAAGGCTACAACATAAGTTCGCAATAGCATTAAGTACTTCTTGTAGTGAATGAAATCTATATCTCTTACGGAAACAATATCATTGATGTCTTAAGTAAGCCAAAGACTTACTTATTATTGTATCTACTTCATTTTAGGCCTTAGAATAGACCAAATAAACACTCTTAATGGATCCTTCGATGTTATAGCTAGGATCGCATCAAAATTTGACCCTATAAAATAATCCTTAACAAACTCCGATTTGAACCTTTTTTTATACATAGAATTGATTGTTCTAATTATTAAGTAAATATTGATCACAATAATGTTTATCACTTTTTATGATATGATATTCCTTCTCATATTTTACGACATGATAACCAGGTTGATGACATCATTGATTCAGTTAGTCATTCATGAGTGAACAACAGTGATTTCATTCTAGGCAAGCTTTCAAATCAAATCATTATCAAATATTTAACATTTTCATGGCCGATGGTCTTTCTTTTTATAACACACAATACAACTTTAATCGGTCATCTCCTAACCATGTTATAAATTTGATTAATCCTATTATTTTCTTTTAAAATTCTAAACATTTCATCATCTTATAGAGTTGAAAAGCACTGGTCTGACCTACAAGTTCCTAATGATTCCACTAATAAAGGGTTTATATCTACCTCTATTGCACTTTCCAATGTCAACCATAACATATATCTCTCGCCTACTCAATAATCAAGATTATCTAGCCAGGTTTTTTATAGAAGGATTTGAAAGTGTAAGTCTTCATACAATGTTTTTTTGCTTTCCTTATAATTTATTTTTTCCTTATAGACTTCTTTAAAAATGCTTATACATGTAGATATGATGAATATGTCAGACTTTGGTGATAGAACTTTTAGATACAAACGTTACACACTATTTTGGATTAACGAAAACCTTGAAGATAACACTTTTTTTGTAGGTGGTCAATTGTACCAATAATGTTTTATTGATGTGTTTGTTAATGTTGAGAAAAGTTGTTTTGATTATATTTGATTATATAAATGTTAACCAAAGAGCTGATGTTGATCTCAAGGGTGATGTCGATGGCTCCATCATAGGAAAATCATTGTCCTTTCTTCTCTTATTGGTAGCCCGTGGTATATATAATTAATAACGACCACGTCTCTATGGCTATCTATAAACACTACAGTAATCTAAATATTTTGATTACATTTACTTGAATTTAAATTAACCTGAGTAAGGATGTATAAACACTAAGATAAGCTAAATACCATTATGCAAATTCATTAAGTTAAGCTCAATGATACGACAAGTTTCATTAAATCAAGGAAATTGTTTGGTCATACCATTACTGGTAATGAACTTTTTTTCTCTTTTTCAATGGTGAGTAATTGTTGCATTTCCATTTTCATTACTTTCCCACTTTTATTAGATGTTTTCTTTATTGAGTTTTTTTGTAAGGATTACCATATTGCCATCTATTAATTTGGCTTGAATTTGAGTTCAAATGTCACAATGCTTAAGATGTTGATTCGATTATGTTAGTTAAGATCCTAGATAAATAATCTAACATTGATTGCTAAAACATTGTCTCCCAGTTTATGATTCATAATGATGTGAATTTAGAGGGTACAGACCCTAGAATCTATAATCAAGATTCAATCTTAACCCATGAAATCCAAAATCAAATTTGATAAAATCTGACCCAATGATTACTTAAACCAAGAAATTATAGTTATTGAATGAAAATTTTGACATGTTGATTATAATTAACTATGGGTGATCAAAAAAACTGAAAAACCGATTTACCAAGAAAACCGAAAAAAATTAACCGTAAATACCGATTAAACCGATTAGAATATTTAGAAAAATGTCTGATTCGGTTCGGTTTCCAGTTTTGTAATGCTTAAACCGGACAACCCGAACCAAACCGAACTGGTTCGATTTAGAAATAAAAAAAATACTTTCTACCCATTAACCCTAGCAGACTAATTTCATTCACACAGTCGCTCCCTCCCTCTAAAACAAGTATAAATAACATATTTTTTTCTAACCCTAAATTTCAACATTCTCAGCCGCCCCTCTCCCTGCTCTCTATCTCTCACTCTCAAATTTGTCTTCTTCTCCTTAGATAGCAAAAATCTCTCTTTCAAAAACCTATTATCCTGTGCATCTTTGCAATCAGCCAATCTCCCTCCCTAACTTCAAATCAATTAGTGATGAATCCTGACTATTAGATTCCATGAGAGAATTCGAATGATTGGACCTAGATTCCATTGACGAATTGGAGGCAATCATACAATAAAGAGAGCCTACTGCTAGTTTACTTGAATCAATACCAACACAGCTACCACCAAACATCCCCGTACCTATTTTGCTTACCATGAAAGGGTTTTCTTGGGATTTCAGAGAAACCAAGATCTAAAAACTCTGCACTCTCAATAGTTTCTGTATCAATGCTATCGATGCTTTTCTTGTCTTTCATCTCTCAAATCTGTATTCTTCTCCTCCATGCTTTTCGATGATTTTACATTTCAATAACTTTTGATTTTCTCTTTGTTTTTTTGCAGTCAAATCCTTTTATTTTGTGTATTTTTTTTGTTGGGTTTAACTTCTGGACAAGGAGAACAAAATGAAAATTGGAGTTGATTTTTTGGAAAATGGAAGCAAGTATAAAAATTTTGGTTTGAACCGGTTTGGAAGGGAAAAAACCGAACCGAACCGAACTGAAATTAATCGGTTTGAATCGGTTTTCGGTTCAGTTCAGTTCAATTCAAAAACTTTACAAAAATTGGTTTGGTTGTTTATTTTGGTCCAAAACCGTATCGGACCGAAAATGCTCAGCCCTATAATGAACCAATAACCGAAGTTATAAAGATTGAATGTCACAGAGAAGGAATCTTTGATAAGTTTTGAATAAAGAACCAAGAGCAAGAGATATCTTCTCCAATATTGTTTATGAAATCATCAAGTTGTTGCAACTTACAAACTGAAAAAAGTATTTATAGTCCAACAAAATAAACCCTACTAAAATATTTGGCTAAATTAAAACCCAAATATAAACTATTTTAAAAGTACAAGTAAAATAAAACACAAAACCCAAAACTATGATAAATAAAATCTCAATCCCTAAAGTAACTTCTTGGCAAGGTTGTTAAAATCGCGATTCAACTCATAAAATCGTACGATTTTACGAGTCAATATAAGCTAAACGTGCTAAATCGTTCACAAATATGGGAAATAGGTAAAATCAGGTCAAAATCGGGTAAAATCGTTAAAATCAGGTAAAATCGCTCAAAAACGTGATTTTACACCCGATTTTACGCGTTTGTGCCAAAACAGAAAACTGTTCCCTTTAGCTCCACGTGTCAAGCAAGTATTGGCCTATTGAGTCAATACACGGTACACTGTGAGTCACACGGCTGAGAACAAAACCACAATCTTCATTCTTCAATTCTTCATCTTTCATCTTTTTTCAGTCTTTCACACAAGATAACAACACAGAACCGGAAAAAATCAAAATCCCTAAGTCACATGTAGTTCATGCTGATTTGAGTGAGTGTGGTGCTTTGGATGAGAAGTGCCTAACTCTAGCAGAGTTAGCGGCCACAGCTGTTGATTTTCCCAAGACTGGGAAAATTGTTTCCATGCCTTCGGATTTGAAACCCAAAATTTATCCAGATTTTATAGGGAAAAGAGGAGCACTAGTCCTATAAATCAAAGAAAATTTTGGGAAGGCTATATCGCCAGATAAAAGATGCTTATGATGACGATGATGTGGCTGCATCTTCTGAGCTTAATTTTGTTCGTGGTGACATCCCATATGATTTGGATCTTGAAGTTCTGGGAGCTACTGATTTTATCAGTGACGCATGGGATCGGAAGTGCTCATACGATGGGCAGGTGAATGGCCTTCTTGCTTAGTATAAAGTGAAGAGGGAAGAAGAGGTTGTAACAGGGCATGTATGGTCAATGCCGAAAGGCAGCAAGGGGAAGCAAGGGGACCTGAAAGAGAGGCTTAAACACTCTTACAATTGCTATTTTAAATTTTAAGTTTGTTAATTATTAGTTAACAAAAAGTTATTTTAAATTATGTATGACTTTTATTTGAACAATGTATTTTAAGATGTTTGAATTATGTATAAATTTTTATTTGAAGGCTTGAAATATGTATGAATTTTTATTTGAAACATGTTTTTTAAGGTGCTTGAACTATGTATGAATTTTTATTTGAATCATGAATTTTTTTTTAATATATTTTAAAATTCCTTACGATTTTACGATTTTACGATCCGAGTTTGTGTGCAGCTTTCCGTGCCGTGTTAAAATCGCAATTTTAACAACCTTGCTTCTTGGCCTTATTATAAGGTCTTTCCAATATTTGATCACTATAAAATTCTAACCCTATTGGAAACATGGTCATTAAAATCTCATGATAAAATTTCAGTTCGATCCAACAGTTAGATTAAAAATTATGATCATCAATATAAAGTTGTGTAGTCAAGCTCTAGGACATGTTAAACAACCTCGTCTCTTGCTTGGGTCTCATGATCAAGGCTTAATCCTCTTTTGAACTCAACTTCATGCTTGATGCCACCTTAAAGGACTTCTCAAAACTTGCTCGACTTGAATGTCATAAATAAGCTTATTGAATGCCTTTTTTATCATCTTGGATTTTGCTTTAATAATTGGTCAAAACATGATATGCAATGAATCATGCGATTTTTCTTTTTGAGTCCCATCATAAAATCTATATAGAATAAAGAAGCTTTATGCATAAAATTAGGTTAGTGCTTAAAGTATTTCCTAAAAAAAATCAAGTAAAAAACTATTTTCGATGCGAATGGCATTTATTATAAATGCTAAGATGATCAATCAAAATATTTTATGAAAAGGAATATAAATTTCAACAACTATCATGTTGCCTTTTATAATAAAAGCTTCTTATTAGATACCAATCTCAATTCAAAATTAAAATTTGTTATTAATAAATGCTTATAAAATACCTTTCAAATACATTACCAAAGGCACATATAAGTGTATAGCTGAGGTTGCTTTATTTGTCCTTATAAAGCTGTTTGACAACTCTTGTAATTTTTAATCCATTTTCGAGACCCTTTTGTTGAGCACTTATAGGTACATTTTCCATTGCAGCATTCAATATAGTTTTTCCAACCACTGACTCTCTTTATACAATTTTAAGAATGTCAAATGCAGGTAAAAAAAATTTGACATAGTGGTTCAGATATAGTTAAAACAACATTATTGCTATAAGATTTTATTGCTCGTAATTACTTTATAAAAACATTTAAGATACCGACAAGAAAAATAGTCAAAAGGAAGTAACAATGGTCGAATTGTGTATGTTGTTTCTGTTGTCTAATGGTTATACTTTATAAGAATGCTCCTCAATCATGTCAAAAGAGAAACCATCTTTTATGATCTAAAAGTAGTTGATGGTGTGTGTGTGTGTGTCTCATGTTTCAATCAGCTTGAAAAGTCGTTGGACTTTCAAACGATGATACGGAATGAACAAAAACATTTGGCAATGTTAGTTGTCCTAACAACTTCCTCTCTATGAAGATAACATCTCTTCATGGGCATTATACTTTTTTATAAAGTTGTTAACCCTAGATATCTTCTCTTCATTTCTTGGCTTTAATTTTATTAATAATGATATACTATTGAATTTAAAGACTTCATTTTCAATATGATATCAGGATAATAACTAAGATCCATGAGTTTAAGAGAGGAGCTTAAATATGATGTTGATATGATCCTAGAAAGTAGTGTTTGGATTTTATCACAAAACTAAGCATTGATTATAAACAAGTCTATGATTATGTTGTGGACATTATCCTTGCTAAGAAAATCTCATGTTTTTTATCCTTCAAAGAAACATAAGACTTTTAGTAGATAATTTAAATGATGACAAATAAGATCACCACAAGCATTTGCTAACTAAATCCCAAATATTGGAGGTTAAAAAAAATACAATGCCCTCATCATTGAAGATATTGATGCATCTTTAAAAACATACCTGACAAATTCACACGAATCAACACAACAATAACTATTTCAAAGATTGGAACATCCTCGACCCTAGAAATAACACAATCTCTTATATAAAATAATTTCATCCATGATAGGATTTCTAGTGAAAAACATGTTTATCTAAGCACCAATTTAATGCGCACAATGTCAACCAACATCGACAACATAGACTTATTGTATCCTATTGAATTTATAAACAAGTAGAATTCAATAGTGCCCTTTCTTATTTTTTTATGTTTAAAAAATTAAGAAAATAAAAAAAATTTATAGCTGTGAGAACTCACATTTTGCCCCTTTCTAAAGGTTTTTTTTATTAGCATGGTTTTTTTAAAAAAAAAATTAGCAAAATAACATAATTTTTAAAAAATTTAGCAAAATAACATAGTTTATATATGTCACGATTGAAAAAAAAAAAAACAACATTCAAAATTGTTGTTCTTTAGAAATGAGATATGTCAAAGAGGCTATGAAATGAGTTGCACAAAATAGGATGAGAAAAGAGGATAAATGAGAGAGAGAAAAAAAAAAAAAAGAGGTCTCAAAGACATACCAGTACCATAAAAAAATCTTGACGAGATGAATCTAACAATATTAAAGAAGATCATTAACTATGATCGAAGTGAGCCACACTAGCCATCAGAAGATGACAGGTGGCTCACTTGCCTATAGCAACAAATGTGGCTCACTGTAATAACCATTGGTGAGCTCTTTAGTGTCGTTGGATTTCTCTCATCGAGAATTTTTTATATGATACTAGTGGTGTTGTAATAAGATATTAAATATGTCTCCAGGGTTTTTTCTTTATTTTTTTCTCTCATTTCTCCTTGTAATTTGTGAAGAGAAGGGAGAAAAAAAGGGAAACAAAAAGAAAAGAGATCTATGAGGTACACTAAAGCTCCAATTACAATACCATTAGTATTATCAGAATAATCTCGACGAGACAAATCCAATGACACCAAGAAAGGTCACAATTTGTAACTAGAACGGGTCACACTTACCGCCAAAGGCAAATGAGCCACTCGCCACCTTTAGACGACAAGTGTGACACACTCTGATCATCATTGGTAACCTTTCTTGATGTCATTGAATTTATCTCCTCAAGATATTTTTTACTGTACCGGTGGTGTTATAATCAGAGTTTCAGTGAGCCTATAAAGTCTATTTCTTTGTTTTCTCTCTTCTCTCTTCTCATTATAATTTGTGAAGCCCTTCTCATAATTTATTTGAAATGTCATGTTTTTGAATAGCGACAAGTTTGAATATCATGTTTCTCAATCATGACATGTAGAAAATACGATATTTCACCTATTCTTTTTTATTAATAAAAAAAATAAACACAAAGATTAGTTACATTGTCTTCGTTATAACATAGGCATAAACTAAACCCTTTATTTATTTTGTTATTGACGTGTTAATTGATATTATAGGAGAAATTACAAAGGAACTCATCAAAAGAAAAAAATATGTGGATACTAAAATGCAATGGATGGGTCACTAATGATAATTGAAGTAAGTCACACTTGCTGCCAAAGTCACTTGCCACTTTTAAACGACAAGTATGACACTCTCTAATTATTGTTGGTAATCTTTCTTGATATTATTGAATTCATTTTCTCAAGATTTTTTTGATGGTATTAGTGGTGTTATAATCAAAGTTTTGGTAAGCTTACAGAGTTTATTTCCTTATTTCTTTGTTCTCTCTCCTTTCTTCTCATCATGATTTGTAAAGCTTATTTCATAATTTATTTAAAATGTTGCGTTTATGAATAAAGATAAGTTTGAAGATCATGTTTTTCAATCATGACATGTACAAAATATATTTCATCAGTTCTCTTATAAG
>Ga0325410_1005810_pt1 | contig 13603 bp, 4 predicted proteins | sample PopdelMetagenome_16_FD_206182 | JGI IMG/M metagenome (GOLD analysis project Ga0325410, IMG submission 206182) | Populus deltoides microbial communities from Bellville, Georgia, United States - Xylem-PdIQD-R3 | ecosystem: Host-associated > Plants > Phyllosphere > Stem > Wood/Secondary xylem... | reverse complement strand
GGCCACATCTTGACTTGGTGACAATTCTTATCTTCTTGTCTGCCAAAAACGTCATTGATAATGTCATAATTTGAACAGACTTCAATCATGAAAGTTCTAGGGAATTGTCTCATCTTTCCAGGGTAAAAATTTGAGATCATTTGGACTTCTAGAACTCGAGATATGGGCTGAACACTGAACAGTGTCTGGGCTGCAGGACAAATTCGGACTTCTTCGTTGTTGCTACAATTTGGACTTGAAAACGGCCTTCTTAAATCTTAGACTCCCCATGAAAGTTGTAGGCCTATGTCTTAGCTTTCCATCCATATAAGGTAGACCTAAATCCAAGATCTACAGCTCCAGATATGACTCGATTACCAAACAGTGTTCCAATTTGGACTGCACCAATATCTCTTTTCTAAGTTTGGCCATCTTTCTGTCCTTTCAATTTCAGTGCTTCAACTCATCAATCAATTCTTTCATTTATGTGATAGGCCTGCATTTAAGATGAACATTTACCATAAATTAAAGGTATCTTATATTATTAGATATATTAGTATAAAACATGCTTTAGTTCAGGAGTTATTGATACTTCAAGTGCAAAATAATGATATAGAACCTTGATAAAAATGCACTTTTAAGTACTAATCACTCTAGAAGAATGTCTTCCATATTGCACCTTCCTGCAATGGTTTCAACATAAAATCCAAAGATTCATAAAGCACCACTATTTGGAGGTTCCATGCATCTTATAATCGCCTGTTTGAGATCGTGGTAATGATAACGGTTTAAAATATTTTTTATTTAGAAATATATTAAAATAATTTTTTTATTTTTTAAAAATTATTTTTAATATTAGCACATCAAAATGATCTGAAAATATAAAAAAATTATTTTAAACAAAAAAAATTTAAAATTTTTAAAAACACAGTGTCTAAACACACCCTTAAACAAGAAAAAAACAATCCGTTACAACAGCAACTCCCTTGCCGTCCTAAATAATGCCTTTTAAAAATACATATATTTTTTGTTTTAGTTGCTAGAATCCACAAAAAAATTTGAATTAATTTTTTATTTTAATTTAAATAAATATTCTTTATAAAATAAAAATTCAGCAAGCAACACAAATGAATACCATAAATACAAATACAAGTAATTTAAGACTTGTAAATATTTTAAAGATTTTAATTTAAAATTACTTTGTACTTAGAAAATACCTATAATAATATATAGCAACTAACAGTTTATCAATATGATACAAGAGATATAAATATTTTTAAACTCACAAAATATTAGAAAAAACGAAGGAAAGACTTGAAAATTAATAAAGCAAACATAAGATCATTAAGAAAAATAGTCATTGATATCATTAGGAGAGAACACTAGAGGAAAATAAGGACAGCTGGTGTCATGTCATTTAACTTACTCCACCATAGTTATTAAACCCGGACCGGCTTGGCGGGTTGACCCGGGAATCGGTCGACCCGGTGGCTGGACCGGTTCGGGTTAGGAGAAAGATCGGTAAATGTAAAAAACCAGCAAGACTCAGTCGAACCGGCGGGTCGACCCATGACCCGAGCGACCCGGGCAAACCTGGACGAGACCCGGCGTTTGTAATGCATAAACTGTCATTTGTGAAATCAAAACTCGATCCATGAACACCAATCAATCTAACATTTTAATCCCGCAAAAACTAACAGATTTGAGTCAAACTCGGGAACAAAACACATAAAACTTCAATAACGAGCTCTGCAAGTTACTACTGACTTAGGGGATGAGCGGGAGAGAGGAGAAGGAGGGAAATGAAGGCGAGGAGAGGAAATGATCGAGCAGTGGTTGCCGAGGACATGGCGATCGCTAGTGAAGATGAGATCTGATGGAGAGAGCGATTTTTTTTCTTTTCAGATGGAGAGCAGGGGAGGGGGGGAGTGAAGATTGAAGAGACTTGAAGAGACAGGGAGTGAAGATTGAAGAGACAGTAATTGTCTTAGACTCTAAGGCTCTAAGCTACGTTTTTATTTCAATCCATTAAAATAATTATTTTAGTTTTTTTATTCAAAAAAATTATAAATGCATAAAGTTTATTTTACAGTTTATAATAATAAGAAATAAATTAAAACAGAAGAGTTTTTTCATAATTTTAATATAAAAAAATTATGTTTTTTAAATATAAAATAATTTTTTTTTTGTTTAAATACTTCAACTTAAAAAAATAACATAGTATTTTCTCAATGTGTAATTTGAAACCCTTACATAAATATACTCTATGTTCAGAAGAAAAAAAATTATGTTTTTTCAATGTGGGATAAAAAACTTTTTTGATTTAAATACTTCAACTTAAAAGCACAACATAGTATCTTTTTAATGTGTGATAAAAAACTTTTTAAAATATTTTTTAAAACTTTATTATTTACAATATAGCATATATTCACATTGATTTTTTTTTGATTTTTTCGTATGAAATATTAAATTTTTAATTTTTTTAATTTTTCTGGGTTGACCCGATTTAACCCGGGTTGACCCATAAAACCCGAGACCCGGTCCCTTGACCGGGTCAACCCCTGGGCCGGGTCTGATAACTATGTACCCCACTTCCAGTATCTAATGCAGTTCTAACAATTCCATTATCCATGGGAATTACATAAGCGAGTTCATTAATATAGGCATTTGTGTTGAAAGAAAATTAGTGGAGTAAAAGCTATTGAACAATAGTGGAAGATAACAAAGCTAAAGAAAAAGAAGAAAATTAGAGAGGATGAAAGTTTTTTTATACTTATGTTTATAAATTAAGTATTTTTTCTTCTATACAGATTTTTTTCTCTCCATTTTTATGTTTATACTTCTGATTATAAATCTATTTATAGACTTAAAGTCTAAACAATCAAAGAATTATACTAAACAACGAAAAACCTATTTTGAACAGGAAAAATAATTCTGCTGACTTAATCAGTCGGCTAGTTCTCAATCAATAGACTAGTTCTTTTAATTTAAGAACCGATCAACTAGTTCTTCTGTTTTTCAAAAAACCCAGAAATCTAGTTTATTTTCAGCACCCCCTTAAACTTTATTTCTTACAACTCTTAGCATATTTCTCATCTTGGCAAAAATATCATGTTTGAGTGGCTTTGTGAAAATTAATGTTTGCAACTTGATCTTGGATTTTCACATACTTGACTTTAACTTCCTTGTTTTTAATGCAATCTAATGGATAATGAAATATTTCTTATAACTCTTAGCATATTTCTCATCTTGGCAAAAATATCATGTTTGAGTGGCTTTGTGAAAATTAATGCTTGCAACTTGATCTTGGATTTTCACATACTTGACTTTAACTTCCTTGTTTGTAATGCAATCTAATGGATAATGAAATATTATGTCAATGTGCTTACTTATGTCATAAAATACTAGGTTATTTGCTATTGTAATTGATGATGAGTTGTCCATATAAATTTTTATAGACTTCTCTTGTGAAATTTGCTACCCGTTCAATAATATTTTTAGTCATATGGAATGACAAACACATGTTGTAGCATTTACATATTTAACTTTATAATTTGATAATGTGACTATAAATATCTTCTTTGAACTTTATGTGAATGTTTTATCTCCTAAGTAGAAGACAAAACTTGTAGTGCACTTTCTATTATCTATATTTCCCGCCCAATCACTATCACAATAACCTATAGGATCAAAGTTGTTAGAGCAACCATAGAATAAGCCCAATTCTATGGTGTTTTTGATATATCAAAGAATTCGCTTCAAAACTTTGAGATGTGTCATAATTGATATATCTATAAATATGATCACAAGCCCTACGTAGTAGGTCATAAGAACAATATTTATCATCTCAAACTCCTTGATCATTGCTTGCTTAAAGTCTCTAAATATCTTTAGGTTATTACTTGTAAAGATCAAGTCATCCATATACAATCATACAATAAAAGTATCACCACTCTCTTTAATCTTTATATAGATAACATATTCATAGAAGCACTTTACAAATACATTCTTCAAGAAATAACTATTAATGTGACTATACCAAATTCTTAAGGTTTGCTTCAATCCATACAAGGCTTTGTTCAACTTTAATACATTGTCTTTTTATCCTTTCACTTCATAACCCATAGGTTGCTTAATATATTTGGTAAATATTCCATCTATGTTGGGCAGTTGTGCCAATTATCAATCGGATGGTCTCCAATTTAGCAAATAGGGCAAAAACTTTAGTCAATTCTTTGCCTTTAACAATAGCCTTTTGCTACCAATCTCGTTTTGTACCTCTCCACTTCTCATTTGTCATTTTTCTTTTCTTTATAGATCCACTTGACACCTATTGGCTTATTTCCTTTTAGTTTAAGAACAAATTTAAATGTGTCATTTTTCTCAATTGATGCAATCTCCTTATTCATAACAATTCTTCACTTTTCATCATTTATTGCTTTTTCAAACACTATAGGTTCACATATGGTAAGATGATAATATAGTGTTAGATCATCATTAATTGGATTAGTTACCTCATACAAGTCATCAAGACTCTTTATCTTTCTTGGCGGACTAGGTGGACTATCAATTCATGAATTTCCACTAGAAGAAAAACATATAAGTGAAGTTGATTTCATTGATGATTGTGGAGGTGTAACAAATTCTTTATGATCTTCATATCTCCTATTCTTTTCATCAAAACCCTATAGAAACTCATACTTATCATCATCATCTACCTTTTAATCTTATGCTCCTTCATCAAATTTGATATCTCTATTAATCACCACCTTTTTTTTATTAGGGTTGTAAAACTTGTATTAATTGGATTTTTTATCATAGCCCACAAAGATCATCATTTTGCTCTTATCATCTTGTTTGGTCCTTACTTGATGATCTACATGCACTTAGCCGCTGCTTTCAAACACCTTCAAGTGAATAACATTTGGCTTTCTTCCACTTCATGCCTCTTATGGAGTCATATCATTCAAGTCTTTTATAGGACACCTATTTAACAAGTAAACAACACAATATAAAGTTTCAGCCTAGAACAACTTTGGTATCTTTTTGGTTTTAAGCATGCTTCTTGCTTTATTGATGATGCTTCTATTCTTTCTCTCTACCACACCATTTTGTTATAGGGATCTAGGCACTGTTAGGAGTCTTTCTATATCATTATCTTCACAAAACTTATTAAACTCATTATAACAAAATTCACCTCTTATCTGTCTTAAGTGACTTTATATAACAAACACTTTATTTTTCAACTAATGCTAAAACTTCTTAAAACAATTAAATATATTAGATTTTTCTTTTAAGAAATATACCTATGTTTTTTCTACTATAATCATTAATAAAAAAGTAAAAGATATAATTTTTTTTCCAAACAAGCATAGTTGAATAAGACCATATACATCTGTGTGTATCTATCATAAGGGTTAACTTGCTCTAAATGTAAACTTATTTGAAAATCTCTTACGAAATTGTTTGCTCATTGAACATCCTTCACATAACTAATTTGGATGTTCAATGGATGGTACACCCTTTAACATCTCTTTTTTGCATCATCATCTTCAAGTTGTCAAAGTTTACATTTTCAAGTCTCATATTCCAAAATCAAGTCTAATCTTTCAATATGTCTTTAGGTATCTAGGCACACCCATCTTTATGTTTCAAAAAATCATCTTGTTCTATATCATGGCTACATTTGTCATTGATACCAATAATTATTTTTCTTGTTCAGAATAAGTTTTAAATTTTCTTAGTATAATTCTTTGATTGTCTAGGAATTTAGACCTAAATAGGCATGTAATTAGAAGCATAAATATAAGTATAGAAAAGACAAAATATGTATAAAAGAGAAAATATTAATGAAACATTCTTTCCTCTTAAATTTTCTTATTTTTCTTTAGCTCTGCTATCTTGCATTATTGTTCATAAGCTTCTACTACACTAATTTTCTTCCATTAAGTGGTATCAAAGCTTGTTCTAATTAGTTGACATGGCCAATACGAACTTTCCACTTCAATATCCTTGTTTGACAAATGATAACTATGAAATTTGGTGTATTCGTGTGAAAGCTTGGCTAGTTCCCAAGATGTATGGGAAATGGATGGAAAAAGCTTTAAAAAGCATATGAAAGGAGTAACATTGACTTTATTCCAAAGGCAAGCCACATAAAAAGGTATGGAAGAAGGATAAAAAATCACTCACAATTATCCACCAATGTTTGGATGATGTCATTTTTTAGATTGTGGCTAACACAACTATCGCAAGTAGACGTGCATTGTTGAAAGATTATTTGGAGTCACCACCTAGTTATTTGGTTTAGGATCGCTAGGAAACTCAGGTACACTAGTCTTGTCAAATATTCGAGGGTAAGGGACTGGTTATAATTAGAAAAGGTATTAGCACCTTTAGCGTACTCTACCTACTCTACCTGAGGTAAGTTGCTTTATGGTTTGATGTGGTTTAGCGATTTTGATAGTTTTTTAATCGGTGGTCTATCTGTAGTTTAGGATTGAGATTTACTTGTATGAATAAATTCAATGTTTAAGAATTTATTATGGACTCATATGCCCAAATAAATTCTTAGAAAAAGGTTCTTTATAATTTATATATTATGGTAAAAAATACTTCCAATTAAAATTTATGAATATTTAAAATAACTCCGAGAATTTTCTAGTTAACTCCGATATTTCAAATACCAGCCTCACTTGTAAGTGCAACGTTCTATACAGGATTTTTAACTATTAATTCTCATGAATTAAAAAATGATGGTTTATTTAAATATTGGCCAAATTCTCATAAATAATAAACTGGTTATTAAATCCTAAAATGCATGCAAATATATAATTTAAATTTCCATATGGAAATACTACACAATATGATTTTCTTTGTATTTTTAAGATACTTGGTCGTATGCAATTAAAACATTTAATTCTTTTTGCCTTTTTGGTTTTAAACATTCAAAAACACATATATATATATATATACACACACACACACAATCACAAACACCCATCTTTTTTTTACTATATTTTACTCTCACACACACTCATAATTATCAAATTACAAATCACCAAAATTCAAAATAAACCAAACAACATATTAAATATTGGGAAGCCTCTAAGTTGTAGGAATAATGGAAGCACGTCTGTTCCACACGCCATCATTTTTTTCAGTATATAGGACCATGCGCCGTCATTGTTAGAAAAGCAAAGGCAACTGGATTTAAAGCGACTCTTTCACCTCTTTCCTTCCCTACCAGCTGTGTTCCTCCACGCTCTCTGAGGAGGGAGATCTGACCTTCCAAAGCTTCGGTCCCCTTTTCCTTTCTTTCTCCCTAGGTCGGTAGTAAGTTTGATCCTTATCTATAAAACAAAGAAAAACCATGCAAGTAGTCGATTTTAAGTTTCTTTTTTTGAGATCTAATTAAGCCTTTTGTTTCCATCTTTCTCTCTTGTTTGTCTTTCTTTTCTTCTTCTTCAGGTGGCAGATCTGGTTGTTAATTAGCGTCGACATTGATATGTCACCGTCTACGGGTACTGCTGGAGGTTATTTCGATGGTCGATTGAGTTTTAGAGGCTATGGGGTTGCGCCATGGGTATGGTTGATGATGGTGATAGAGCCTATAGTGGTGTTGTGGTCGATGTTGGTGATGGTTTGACCAACAAAAAGAGAGAGATCATAAGGCGTTGATAGCCGTGGGTGTTGTTGCCTACTGGATCAGTGCTTGGTCATTTCGGGCGATGGTATTCTCGGTTTCAATGGTTGTTGAGAGGCTCACAATAGGGAGTTGTTAAGCATAGGAGGAAAGAGGTAGTGTGTGGTTGAAGGAAAATAAATGGAAGAATCACGGTTGATGGTTGATAACTTTCTTGCTACTGCAATGAGGAGCTGCTAGTATGGGTTATTATAGTGGAGAAGAGGAAATGAGGTTGTTGATGGTATGCTAGTTTTTGGGAAACTAGATGAGGGGCTGAGGTATATGGTTAGGTATGGCAATTAATGGTGCTGAGGAGGGTGAGAGGGACACTTTTGGCTTCGGGTTTCTACCATTGCCTGTGACAATGAAGGGTTGTAGTGGATCCAGAAAAAAGATTGTTAGGTGTTGTAAAGGTGACCGTAGTTCAGAAACAGAAGAAGGGAGAATCTTAGTGGTTCAGCCAAAGCGAAAGGGAGGCTGCTGGTTGGTTTTAGTAAAGAAGATGGGGGGAAACGTGAGAAAGGGGAGGTGGCCGGTTTAGGTTAATTAGGTTTAGAGCTTTTTTTATGTTGTTATTTTTTTTATCCCCCATGATTTCTCCCTGGATTTCTCCCCCAGATTTCTCCCCTTTTTTTTTATGTGTAACCACCACCTATTTATAGATGAAAAAAAAAAGTTTGTTATTTTAATTGCTTGGTCATTAAGGAAACTTGGTGACCAAGCAACCTAAAAAACAAATTGGTTCCTCAATTTCTTTCTTTTCATATTTGATCCCTTGTAAATTTTGATTTTTTAAAAAAAATTTTGTATTTTGAATTTTTTGAAAAAGAGTAACTTCAACGTCAACTTAAAAAGTGCGTTAACAATTGAACATGTAGGAAAAAGACGTTGCAAGTGACGCAAAGACGTTAAAAATATATTTTTGGATTCTTGTTGTTTTTTTAATATTATTAGATTTTTTTTTAATATTTTTGGTTTATTTCGAAAGTATATCAAAAATTGGGCAGCAACAAGAACAACCGCCAAGCAAGCATGAGAAGTTTTGTAACAATCAAATTAAGGAGCTGATAGTGTAAAAAAGGTACGCCTATAAAAGTTATGAGATAACTTTGAAAGATTGTGTATGCTTGCATTAGAAACTATTTCAGATTACTTTGCTAGAATTTTGGCCATATACAATTAGATAAAAATATATGGGGAAAAGATGGAAGAAACACATGTGGTCGACTTAATCGGTCAACTGGTTCTTTTAATTCAATAGGTCGATTGATTATCAACCGATAAATCAATTCTTTATTTTCCAGAAAAAACCAGAAATCTAGTTTATTTTTAATAAGTATCCCACGAGGAAAATGTGTTCCGCCACCAGGGAACCTGAACACGTTGCCTTCATACTACACCCAGTTCTGAACAGTCTTCTCAACGGTCAAGCTCTTATAAGGCGCTACAAAGGGGAAGATAGTCACGACTCCTGGGCCAAGGAAAGGGATTTGTATATCCTCTGGGGACTAGAATAAGGCAATACAGCTTCTCGTGTTCAGGAGGACAATGGTGTTCCCTATAGATCATATTATCTCAGGGAAACGTCATTGCACTGATTTGATCTTGGCAGGGAGTATAATCTATGTACTTGTCTTCACAAGCCTTAAACTTCTTTGATCCATCAATCATGCCAGCATCACCATTCATCTGATAAAATTATAATAATCTCATATAAAATAAAATAAAAAATAAAACATATATACTAATATTAAATCAATTAAATATTAAATGATAAAATTAAAAAAAAATTAATTGTTAAAGAATTTTATTTAATAATAAAGAAAATATTAAACAAAAACATGATAATCTCATAGCAAGCAAAATAGAAACAAATTGAAGCTCAATTTCTAATAAATAAAATATTGAAGGATAACATTGAAGCAAAAATATAATTTAAAAAAGATGAAAAAAACTCGACCTGTGCCAACCTGAGTTAAAATGCAAACTCTGCGACCTGGTTGTGATACCGGTCAACCCCATTAAAAGTAAATTGAATAAAATTATGAAGTTTAATTATCAAACAACCCAATGTTAAAAGGCAAGAATGAAAAGAAATTTTAATTTAAAAAAAACAACAAAAAAAATCTTAGTCAACTCGAATTAACCTGCTAACCCTGCGACCATGGGTAGAGGTTTGAGATAACCCCACAGGAAAAAAAGTGAAAAAAAAACAAAAAAACCAATTCCCAATAAATCAAATCTTTAAAGATGAAATTAAAAAAAAAATCAATTTAAAAAAAGACCTAAAAACAAAAGTCATGTTAACCTTTAAAACTTGTGACCTTGATCATGAGTTTATAACGAACCTCATAGAAGAGAAACCCTGAAGAATAAGGAAGAAAAATTATCAATCAACAAAATGCCGAGTAATGAAATTGAAAATAAAATGTAATAAAAAAATCCAAAATAAAATAAATAATAATAAAAAGAATATGGATAGAATTTGACATAAAATTAAGCAGAAATCAAATGTTGAGAGAAGAAATTAAAAACAAAATTTAATTAGGTAAAAGATAAATAAAAAAATTAACAATCAAAAGAAGGAGGACCAAATTTGATCTAAAAATTAAATAAAACTAAATGTTGATAGAAAAAATTTAAAAAACATCAATAAAAAAATCAAATATTAATAAAAAGAATAAGGATCAAATTGAATGCGAAAAATAAATTATAAGAAATCTTTATATTTTAGCAAGGAGAAGAGAGAGAAAATAAAAAGGTAAAGAAAAGAGTTTAGTGGAGTCCAATCGTTGTGCCATCATGCACACATGTCTAACCATTGGAAAGACCACGTAGAGATTCTTCCAAAACCGCCACAAAAGGTGTTGCTTGGTTGTCGGACGACACCTCATGTGTCGCCCACGCACTTATATTTTCTATGTATTAAAATATCAAATTTCCTCTTAATGAACCCAATAATATAAAAAAAAAAACAGTAGAAAAATATGAAAAAGCCCATGGATGCAAGTTAACTAATTCCTTCTTTTAATATGATCTAGTCATTTTACTATGCCGATAATATATGAAAAGACCATCATGCCCTCATTCAATCCAAAAATAACTAATAAGTTATGAGAGAAAAAAACATATCACCCCTAAAATCAAGTTCAATGATTTTTCTTGGAATAGAAAAATAATTATTTTATTTAATTATTTTAATCTATAATGATTTGTATCTTGATATATAGTGAAAAATTAAGCTCTTTTATGTTTTTGTTAATATCAAAACCCACCTAGAAATTATTTCCTTTCTCTATGGCTCTTGTTCGTGTGAGTTTGCCATATTTTAGAGACAAAAGGTCAATCTTATTATCAATAATTTTTATTTTACAAGATGAGTTTTTCTTAAAGTGCTTTTTTTTTTATCATAATATGATTAGTTGAAAACAGGTTCTAAAAGGTTTCACGATGTAGGGTACCAGCGGTATATTATTTTTAATATTAAATATATCAAAATATATTTTTTTAATTTAAACTCTATTTTATGTTTTTGATAAGTTAATGTTAAAAAAATAATTATTCTATTGAAAAAATATATATAAAAAAAGAGAGAATGAAGAAGTTTCGATTAATGAAATATATTTTTTCTTGATTTCTAATTGTTTATTTATTCTAATTATTTTTAGTTTTTTTTAAAAACAGCATGCCTTAAAAATCTATATTTTTATTGAAAAAATGTATTAATAAGAGAAACATGAATTAAATTGAAAAATTATTTTGTTTCAATAAACTTTTAATTATTTCTCTTCTTACAAAAAATAACATTATTTTAATATAATTAAATAAGATAATTTTGAAGAACTTCTCATGACACATGACACGTGATCAGATATTTTAATTTGCATCTATCTCTTAATTTTTTGACTTAGTTTTAATTAGTATTAATATCTATTTTTAATATTTGTTGGCACATGTGATTTTCTATTTAATTAAAAACATGCATCTGTTTTTTAGTTTCTAATTAAGAATTTTCATGATGTTAGAAAAGAAGTTAGTGACACCTAATTATATTTTATATACAATAAAATTTTATTTTTTACTTGATTCATAGATTCGAGAAGGTGAGTCAACTCAAGCTGGTTCTATAATTGTGAAAATGAATGCCTTAAAACAATTGTTATATGATTTGCTCCTTGCTGGAGCATTGAAAGCTTGTCAATCACATATAAAACTAGTTTTGTGCATGATGGTATAATGCATTTTAGAATGTTGTAGAGAGATATGATCACAATCATAATATTAAGATCTTTAAACATTTTCTCAACATAATTTGATTATAATAAAGTAATGCAATTATCATGCTTTATGATCTCTATGTCTAATACAACACTTCTTCTCCCACATTTTAATTTCATGTCAGAAACATCTTAGTTTCTTTGCATAATTTTAGTATTAGTGCTCAATTTCTAACCGGAAAACAGAAGAAGCGAAATTTGAAGCCTCAAACCCTCTCAAGTCCACCGCAACAAGATGACTTCGTCTGTTGTCTTCAAATCCTTCACCGCACTCCGGCACTCCTCCTCGAGCATCCAAAATTACTCCATTCCCACATAACCCCCAACTCCCCTTTGACATACCGCCGCTTCCGAATCACAGCCAGCAAGTCTAGTCCCAAGCTACACCGCAACCTCAGAGTAGCCGTCATCGGCGGAGGCCCTGCCGGCGGTTCCGCCGCGGAAACGTTAGCCAAAGGAGGCATTGAAAGATACCTCATCGAACGGAAGCTGGACAACTGCAAGCCATGCGGTGGTTGTTGGGAAATTCCGGCTCCCCATGCGCAGACCGGTGGTGTACTGATATTTGCTCATCGGAGGGTTAAGCACACTGACACAATATTTTACTTGGTTCGGCAAATCGCCTACATCCACGGGAGAGAGTCTATATTATTAGAGATTAGAGAAAGGATACAAAATACATGTAGAGGAGGAGGATGACATCCACTCTACTCAACTCATCAACTTATCTTTGCTGCACTTGCAGCTGGTGCAATGGCAGCAAGGCTGCTGCCATTGCAGCTCTCTTTCTCTCCACTCTCTTGCACACACTCACATTTCTCTCACAACTTTGCTCTCTAAAATCATGCCTCTTTTATAGGCATCCATGGTGCTGCTCCACTTGTTCTGCTGTCAAACATGGCTGCAAGGTTAGGCATGGTAGGTTGCCTAACCATTGAAAATGGTGGCTGCCAATAGTCAATGGTTGGTGCCAACCATTTGCTGCACATGCAATGGCAACAACCCAACAATCACCCCCTTTGCCATTCATGTGGGGCAACTGTCCTCTTGCTTCTTCAGCACAGGCTTGCATCTTGCAGCTCTTCCAAGCTTACCATTCTGAGAGCATCTTCGGCCAAGTTTACATGGTACTTGCCAAACCTTACCATCACCAGAGTCACCAAAGCACACCTTTTCTCACACAAAAGGATCACTACAACCAGATGGTCTGCCACTTCACATCTAAAGAGTGTTAACGCTTGTCTCTGGGACACAACATTCCCCTTCGAGCGTATCAACCATGCTCGGTCCGGAATGATTCATCAAGCCTCACATCAAGGCTTACAACACCCCCTCAAACGGAAATTTATATTTCCAAGTGCGACAGTCATTATCTGAGTATCTCAATATGATCACGAGCTCACCACTCTTCCAAGAGTCTACTCATCCAGGAGTTGCGCCTGCCCTCTGTTCCACCCTAGGAACCACGCCTTACTTCTCCGTGAGTCTCTCGCTCTTGGTCTCAAGAGTCCAGGTAGCTCTCCACCTTTACCTATGGGGGCAGCCCATTAAAGGTTGATCCATATCTGTCTTCATACTCTGAGTATTACAATGCCATTACCGAGCTCACCACCTTGACAAGAGTCAACTCGTTCCCGGAACCTGCGCATGCCCTTCTGCT
>Ga0325410_1005808_pt1 | contig 13606 bp, 7 predicted proteins | sample PopdelMetagenome_16_FD_206182 | JGI IMG/M metagenome (GOLD analysis project Ga0325410, IMG submission 206182) | Populus deltoides microbial communities from Bellville, Georgia, United States - Xylem-PdIQD-R3 | ecosystem: Host-associated > Plants > Phyllosphere > Stem > Wood/Secondary xylem... | reverse complement strand
CTTGACTATTTGGGTTGTGGCTTTCTCTTACTTGGACAAGCAAAAGCTTTAGAAGTAAAGAGGATCTTGCTTTAGCCATGTTTGATTTTTCTGCCACCTTACTTCTTGTTTAGCCCGGATTTTATCTTCTTTCATATGCCATTTTTCATGATAACAACATTGTCAGTTGATCTAAGCTTGTTATTCTAGCTTTAAATTTGCAAACCACCTTTCTTGGTTAATGAATTATTAATTATGTCCATACTTGATTGCTTTCCATGTTTTACAATAGTGATGATTTTGGATCAGGTATTTCGCAAAATGATTTGGACTCACCTCCAGGAAACAGTTTGAGTGGAAGTTTCAGGAAATCTAGCTCTGGTTTGTAATGATGGCTGGTCCTTTTTCCTTCATCTTTGTCTCTTAAGTACTTTCAGTTGGTTCCTAAATTTCATCTCAGAACTTTCAAAAATTTCATCTCAGAACTTTCAAATTAAATGTTTCAAAGTATAGTAGAACGAGATTGAATGCATTGTTTGCACTGTAAGATCATCGAGGTTTTGAATATTAAGATTTATTACTTTTAAAAAAATGAATCACCACCTAATGAATACAGATGATGCAGACTTGGCACACATACTTTCCATCTTGCATAGGAGAGATCAATGCTTGACAATGAAATTTGAAATATGGATGATGAGCTGAGAAGGAGAAATATAGAAAAGAGATGTTTTGGACCTATTATTCTCAAGTACACGTGCATGGAAAGTACTAAGCAGCTCATTGCATGCTCACAGTTTACTGTCATTCTCTTAAATAGCCCATGGAGATGTTCTGTCCTCTAACTAAGTATTAACCTGCTTTATTTCAGATTTCTCTCGATAATGATGAGTAACTAACACATGGATTTCTGTGGATATAGTGATGTCTGCCCGGAGTTTATCTGGCATTTCCACCTCAAGCAAGTCTGTTCCTGCTTCCAGAAGGGCATTTAAGGCACTTAAAGACTATGCAAGGAAACTTGTCAGCCTCGAATTATTCACACAGGGTCTTGAGGACTGGGTTTTGGAAAATTCAGTAGGAGATTTGTCCAACAAGGGGCAGTTTTTCAGGTCTCCCTTCTCGATTGATGAATTGTGCAAGCTTGATTTAGCATTGGAGGGGATCCTATTTCAGCAACTGTATCGTATGCCGTGCTCAGCATATGCTTCTGATGATTCAAAAGAAGACAAGTATTTTGCAATAGAAGATTTCCTTCATGCTATTGTAAATGGCCTGTGGCGTACATTTTGGCACAGAAGTGGGCCGCTACCATTCTTTTTATCTTGTCCTCGTCATCCTGGATCAAAATTTTATACCGTGGAGAAGGCAGTGTCAAGGGGAAGGCTTGAAGAGCTCTGTGGTTTAGCTTTGGTACAAAGAACTGGGAGTGATATGCAAGTCCGTTGGGATCATGTTATGGAGTTTGCCTTGTTTAGATCAGATATACTGTCAGAAAACGAGTTAAGATTATCTCCTGGCAGTATCTGTGAAGCCCTCTTTTATGGTGTTCATATACTTATCACACAGAGTTTGAGCAAGTTCAGTGCAGTTGGCAATGATTCTGTATTTATTTTGGTTTTTGATTCTAAATTTGGTGGGGTAGTGAAGCTTGGGGGTGATATTGGCAAACTTGAAGTGAACTCAGCTGATCCATACCAATCTGTGACTGAATGGATCAAGTGTCATGCTGAAGTTGCAGTTTCCCCAGTTGACCAGGTATGGAACAAGCTAGGTAATGCAAATTGGAGAGACCTAGGAACTCTTCAAGTACTCCTGGCAACATTCCATTCTATAGTCCAGTGGATGGGGTTGCCAAGAAAGTCAATAGCCTCACTGGCTTCAGATCATGGTCTCCGTCTTCAGAAGCGTAGGATGGAGTGTCGCCTAATTGAAAATGAAAATGCAATGATCTCCTTCCAACAAATAGTACATCAAGGAGAGATTGAAGAACTTGACCAAAGTGACAATCCTTCTTTGAAAAAGCGAGCATCAACTATGAAGCTTAGACAGGGTGATGTATTGATGTTGGATGACCAGCAGCAGGGAAATAGAAGTTTTCAAATACAGGATTCTTTGGTTGGAGGGAACTACTTTATGTATAGTGCTGTTTCTCCAGATTTTCCCGCAGAGTTATTCACTTTATATGTGGGTGCTCACCCATCCAGACTAGAGCCATCCTGGGAAGACATGAGTTTGTGGTACCAAGTACAGAGGCAAACAAAAGTGTTAAACATCTTGAAGCAACAAGGAATTTCATGTCAATATTTGCCAAGAATAGTTGCCTCTGGCCGGATTTTGCATCCTGGTCCATGTAAAAAGCAGAGTCCTGGAGGGCGTTGTGATCACCTATGGTGTGGAACTCCGATACTTGTGACGTCTCCAGTCGGGGAGCCACTCTCTTTCACAGTTGCTCGAGATGGCCCATTTTCCTCGGAGGAAGCACTTCGCTGCTGCCGAGACTGCCTAGCTGCTCTAAGAAGTGCATCGATTGCCAACGTCCAACATGGTGATCTTTGTCCCGAGAACATAATTCGTGTCATTGACCCCAAAGGGTCTGGAAAGATGTTCTTGCATGTTCCGATTTCATGGGGACGTGCAGTTCTAGAAGACAGGGATAGCCCGGCAATAAACCTACAGTTCTCCTCATCACATGCACTTCAGCATGGTAAACTTTGTCCATCATCTGATGCTGAGAGCCTAATTTACCTCCTCTTTTTTGTATGTGGGGGGCCTATGCAGCAACAGGATTCCATCGAGTCTGCCTTGCAATGGAGGGAAAGAAGCTGGGCAAAGCGTTTGATTCAGCAACAGCTTGGTGAAATTTCAGCTCTTTTGAAGGCATTTGCTGATTATGTTGATAGCCTTTGTGGAACTCCATACCCAGTTGACTATGATATATGGTTGAAAAGACTAAACAGGGCTGTGGATGGCTCAGCAGATAGAGGTAAAATGATTGAAGTAGTAGCAACGAAATTAAGATTGGAAGATGTTGCTGAATCTTCAGGAACTTCTGGAGGTGGCATTTAATCATGTCCATGGAGGTTTTTGGCAGGGTTTGTTTTTGTAACTCTATCTGAGTGATAACAGCCAATTTTTTTTTTTCCCAGAGGCTCTTGGATTCTTGTATCCACAGCCTGCTATCCTTCTCATACATTAAATTGTTAAGAGTTGATTCTTACTGGCACAAATTCTGTTGGCCAATTTTGAAGTGGATTCAATGTAAATGTTTCTTTATTGCAATTGTCAATTCCATTGTCATTAGTAAGCAACAGAAACCAGCACAAACTTTTTCTTGTCTGAGACTTTTGGTACAAACATGTTGAAATAAGGCTTCGGAATTCCAAGACAATTTTATTAACAAGAGAATGATGTGCAATTGAAAATTGGGATGAAACCATAAACAAAAGAAGCACAAGCGAAAATTATCAGATTTTGCTGACAAGAAACAAGTAATAGAAAGGCTAAAACTAGAATCAGATACAACACAACTGTAACTTCATTCCAGCTGCAATATCAGCACAAGCCGGAGTAGCATCTGCAGCAGAGGTAAGGTAGGAGCAGGGGCAAGCAGAGCTTCACAGCAGCAAATGGAAAGTTGAGAAGCAAGCAGAAACTGGCTATTTGAAGTTATCAAGAAAGCTCCTGATATGTCTACCATGGATTAGGAAGGATCCAACAGGGCGGTGGTTGAATCTTCTATGCATTACATTCATAGAACTGTTTGACAATTCTGTCTTCCAAGTTATAAACACCCATATCATGACCACCATATGAGCAATCGTCATTTGTCCCCAGTAATCGTCAGTAAAATAGATGGAGTTCTGTTCACGTCCTCCACAGTTTGAAACCGAGACTGATGCTGAGTGATTTGCACCAATAAAAAGCGCTCTATCCTCCAAGGTTTCCATGTCCACCCATGGTTTCTGCTCAAAGTCCATTCTGAACAAGCGAAATCGTAATGTCCAATACGGACAAACCAAAGGCTGAATGTCCTCATCAATAAGCAAGTCTTCTTCAAGCACGGGGCTGGCACCTCCAAGAACAAATTCCCCTACTCACCTTGCAACGAGAAGAACTGTGCCAGCTGATTCACCAAATAAAATGTGGAGGTACAAAGATCTCTGGGGATATTCAGGTCAGTAAAGGAGGCTTTACAGTCTTTGTTTTAAGAGGAAAGCAATCAGTTGCCAAGTCCCAAACCTCAAGAGAACCACAGTTTCCTAATGCACGCAGCTTATTTTCGGAGCGCATGACGTCATGGTACGGAGCATTTTTATCATCAAGATACATCCAAGAGCTTTTCCTTTTACCTCCGCACTGACAGAATGCAAGTTTCCAACTTTTGCGACAGATTAGTACCACTCCAAAGCTGTCACTATGGCACGAATCTGATGACAAAACAGCCTTTTGAATCAAGTGCTCTCTCATTCTCTGCTGTTCTGAATCTTGCTCTTGAGAAGCACAAACCCATTCAATGATGTATCTGCCACCTGCAGGGATTCGTATGCTCCCCAAGAAAGTATGTATTGGAGGAAGTTCTATTCGAGTGCTGGTTAAAAGGTTTCTAAGAAAAACGGTGTTACTTTCACAGTTGATGAAGATCACACATCCATGGGATGATCCAACACAGCATTCTTGATACCATAAAATTTTCCTTCTTCAATACTGAATAACCCGGTGCTGTTGCTTGCTTCGTTATCTTCTTCTTGGGGAGGAATCAAGAGCCAAGGAATCTGATGGACCTTCATGTACGATTTAAGTTCTTTTGCAACTGAATGCCGATGAGAGCAAACAACTTTCACTTGAAGAACATCAATGAAAGACAAACCGTTAAATATTGCTACAACATATCACTATCAAGCTGAACCCGATCATGTATTGATGACGATCTTCTTCTTTTGGAATCCGTATAAACCAAACTTGACGAGGATGACCGTCTCCTTCTTGAGATGTGGAAACCATATGTACTGATAGCCATTGCTTTGCAAGAAACTGGCAGACTCCTTTAGGGCAGAAAGGAGAAGAAGGCAAGAAAACAAGAAAGCAAGAGACCAAGCCAAGATGATATTGTGGTTAAAATAGCCTCAATAAAAATATTTTTATTTGTGTTTTGTTAAATATAATTTTAATTTGATTCTTAATAAATTTTTAATTATTGAAAGATTATTTTGTAATTAATTTTGAATTTTGAATTTTTTTCTACTCTCATATATTTAATATTTAGAATTATGATCTACACGCGAGATACTTTTTTGATATTAAATGAATCGGTTAATTTCTATAAAAACAACAAATAAATTTTCTTTTAAAAATACAATTTTTATTTTAAATTGCATAAATCCTAAAAATTATTTGAGTATTATTTCAAAAGCTAAAATATTCTATCATTTTTTAAAAAATATATTGTATGGATTTTACAACACGTTTGTAAAACTCCAAAGAATTTTGGCCAATATTTCAATAACCCTAAAAATTTTAATTCTTGAAAATTAATTGTCAACATTCTGGTATAAATACTAGAGTTACAAGAAGACTGATATTTAAATATCAGTAATTGACTAGAAAATTTTTAGAATTAATTTGAATATTCACCAATTTTAATTGGGATTATTTTTTACCACAATATATGAATTGTAGAAAACACTTTCGCCTTCTATAATAGGCGAACTTTGTCAGGGTACCTATATGGATTCTTCCTATAAGAATTTATCTGGGTATATGAGCCCATAATAAATTCTAAATGCCAGATTTATTCATGAGTTTAAATCTTTATTTTGAGCCATAGATGGACTACCGATTAGGAACCTATCAACACCTTTAAATCATATCCAGACCACACAGTGTAACTTACCTCAGGTACAGTGCGCTTGAGGTGCTAATACATTTCCTAACCACAATCAGTCATTCATGCTAGAACTTTATATAAGACTAGTCCACCCGGGTTTTTTAGAGACCCTAAACCAAACAACTAGGTGGCGACTCCTTGACCCTAACATTCCACCATGTCGATAAAATGACGACTTGACTGAGGAATTTTTGTTTTTCACAACATTGGACTAGGCTTTGCATGTTTTATGTGGTTTATGTGATTTGACGTGTTTAAATTTTCGCATTTAGCTTACTTTTTTGTTTACTTATTTACACTTTAGCTTGTTTTATTCTGTTCATACATGTACGTTGGATATAGATGAATGTCTTCATGCATCACTAGTCTATTTATGATATAGCATTTCAAAATGCACATGCATGGAAACTTCAGGTTAGGTGGGGGAGTAATGACTTATCTTATGACTTTAGTCATGGTTTAAGTTTGTGAAACCATCTGACTCTTTCCTGAGTGCTTAAAATGGTAATGATTGATATACGTGCCATCTCATTACCTACTGAGCCCTTATATTACCTCCATGAGGGTGATCATTATGACACCAAGAGACCCTTTTTAGAGATTAAGTAGTAAACTTACCCTCTGTCTCATGTAATAGGGTTAGAACTTACCTTTAGGGTGTATGTTACCTACACATGTTTTATATCAAATCAAGCCTTTCATGTAATATCTTGAGTTCAGGATTTACGAGTGACACAATGACCGTCACTTAGGAAATTTTTGTTGTAGAGGTTGAGCAAGAATCAAAATTCTTGTTCATCATGCAGTAGTAACGACCATGTGTCACCCTTTGAAGGACGAGTTTATCATATAAAAACATGCTCATAAGTTGAAATACAGGTCCTTCAAATCTGGTTTTCCCTTAAAGAGTCAAGAGCTGACAACGTTTGACAGTGTTAAGAAGGATTTGCTTAACTTCCAATCCAGAAGAATTGTTGTGGTTTTCTTTAAGCTAGTAACAAGAACTTTTGCTTTACCATGAAATCATCTCATGACCTATACCTGGATGTCATCTATGAAGTTTTAATGCATTCATCAATGTAGACTGTGGGGGAAATGTAGGCTTTTTTTCAAGGAGTGCAACAAGTTCACTTACGAATCTATATTCACGAAACCACACAGAAAAAGAACCAACATTGTCTCTGGGTTCTTTATACAAAGTATGATCAGGAATGAATATCATATTTCCTTTATTTCAATTAACACTCCGAGCCTCATCCTAAAATGTCATTTAATTTCCTTCTTGACCATGTGAAGATTGTGGCATCAACAAATCAAGAAGTGTTACTTTGCCACGCATATCATGGACTGTGCTATTATATGGGCGACCCTACTTCCAAACAATGACAAAAGATCTCGATCTGAAGACACGATATGACACTATAGAATTTGACATGATGGTTGAAAGATCAAATCCTTTATACTACAAGATCGTGAGATTCTTGAAGCCCAAGTTCTGTCTGCATAATAAAGAATTATATATGTACCACTGTATTAGAGTCAAGTTATTTAACTCAAAGACTTGGAGGTGGAAACTGTTGGATGAGGTAAAATTGCCATAAAAGGAGTCCCTTCGTCGTATGAAAAAAATATTAGTGAATGATTCATTTCATTGGCTTATTTGGAAAAGAAACATATTTGCATTTGATGTGAAAAAGGGAGAGCTATTGCTTGCTTCCACTTCCTCCACCAGCTTCTAAGGGTAATGATAGCTACGATATTGGGCTTGTAGAATATGAAGGAAAACTTGCCATGACCTATATTAATAAGAAGAGTGATTTCATGAAAGTATGAACTATGAAGAGTTACAACGGAAGATAATGAAACAAAAAAACACTCAATAAACATAGGGGTTTTAATGAGAAAAAAACCTCATGCAAGTCCTTTGGTCTTCTGCAATGCTGACATTGTGCTAATGGGAAAATATTTTTCAAACATGATATTTTTCAACTTCAAAACGGAAAGCATTGATATGCTATAATTAGGAAAGAGTTTACTTTATGGATGCTTTCCATTTTGATCCACTTTTATTGCCCAGGAAGGAGCACAACTGGACACAACAATGGAATTACCACACTCTTAAGAACAATTGCCCCAAATCACTATTCCCTAGATGGTATAATCCAAATGATAGATATGAGTAATTTCCAGAATTTCAAGTATCGAGTCCAGAAGTTAATAAGTAAGAGGCAAGTTGAGGATGATGTCATCTACCATATTGTCACTGGATCATCATGAGCATAACAAAGATTGATAAAGAATGACGAGACATGAGTGATTGTTGGAGAAGCTGACCTAATTAGTGTGTGCATTATCAACAATTTTGTTATGGAATTTTGCTATTCAACACATTATTTTAGGATTAAATCATCTTTTTTTAATGAAATATGCCTTTTATTTTTATTTTTGTTAGGAGATGTTTAGCATTTTATTATTAGCTATGATATTTTGATCAAACTCCAACATATGAAATTAAGACTAATCAATCCTAAAAGATTAAAAATATTTTATTTGCATAAATGATTCAACGTTTGTTAAAATATCATGACAAATAATATGGGATGACCAAATAATATTTAGCTCACATATGAAATTAAAACACACATCATGGAGCTAAGTCATAGTAGTATACATAATGACATGTAGTAGATTCAATAGTTATGAACTCACGAATCATGGTTTATTGCAAGTTCGAATTATTACACTAGACAAAGTCAAAATTTATTGGTTCTAACCAACCTTTATTGAAATGAAAAAGCCATCATTTTTTTTATTTTTTTTATAATTCTTAAAAAATATATTCCTTACAATCCCAATTTGAGTCTGATTGGAATCTTTCTTTAGAAAAGAAACCTTAACCTGGATCACACCCCATAGCAGGGGCAAGTGAGAGATCTTTTGGTTGAAAAGATGATGACACTAATATAATCAATGGTAAATGGAATGCTAAGAATGAAAGCCCAATGGTTGAGAAATGACTAAAAATGGAAAAAACCCTAAACTAAGGGGCATCTAGAAAAACTTTAAGAAAGACTGAGAAAGCCAAAAGTAAAAATTATCTACACTTAAAGACAAATCAAGTTTTGATGATTGGTGGAATGCCATGAAAATGTTAAAAGTAGAAAAATGCTTATCATGTTTAGGAGGAGCAAGAAAGGTTTTAATTGAGAAAAGACACAATAATTGCTAAAAGTTGATGTCGAGGGCAAGAGTAAAAAGTAGTAAAAAACATAAGAAGAAAAAAATACTGAACTGTGAACATGTCTTTTAGTATCTGTGATAAAGCCTCCAATGTCTTTAAATAATTATATTGGTTATCCATAAAATGAAAAGTTGGAGTTGCATTATGACCTCTGTTAAGAGAATATTGATCTTTTAGGTGAAAATGAAATATGTAGCATGGTTATATGCCTTTCTTTTACAAAGATAACAAAAGAAAAATGAGGAAATAATGAGGCTAACAATTGGTAGTGAACCTTGGCCCTTCCTTCAAATTGAAATGTAAGATAACAAAAAGATGAAGGAGTATCATGAGATAAATGATGGACAATAAAATTTAATATTCTTCTTAAGTTTGAGATTAATAATGAAATGAATGACATGGTTATATGCTAATGATTTATAAGAATGGAACTTCTTGAACCATTGATTGAATGAGATGAAAATTCCTGTTGAAAAGAATGACATGGTTATATGCTAATGTTTGACCTTGATTAATAACATTGAAAGTTTTTGATTGATAAAAAATCCTATAAAGAGGTGAGGCATGATTATATGCCACTACTTGATTTTGATTAATGGAGATTCCTTAGAAAAGATGAAGCATGATTATATATCATTGTTTGATTATGATTAATGGAAACGAAGTTTCTTGTCCAGTATTAGAAAACAAAACTTTTTGATGTATGGCATGGTTATATGTCATTACAAAGATAGCAAATGAAAGAGAGTGAAGTGACTAGTTAATGGTGATCCTAGGTCTTTAAAACCCTCAAACACATTTTAAGCCTACGAATTTCCTTTTTTTATGACCAAGAACTATAGCCTGTATTACGTGTTTTTAAAATCCTTTTTTAATCAAGTAAGCGATTTGAACTAATAATTGATGCTCTCAAAACATGAAGAGCTTTTCCATAAGGGTTGTGACTTCAATTAAAGGCAACCTTACGGCTAACTAACAATCTAAGATAAGGTTGACACCAAAAAACCCTTTTGATAATTGTTGGTAGGATGCACATAGATAATCAGATGGTAGTTTTTGAAATAATCCAAGAATTTTATGATTTGTTAAACTCCTTCATGATGAAACAAGCAACATCACACTTGGGGCCTTGGTCAGACTTGATAAACAATGAGAGCAATAATGGTTGTTGGATAGTTCATGATGAGCACTTACATTCAAGTAGAAGATTGAAATATGATATACTCGAATGAGCTGGTGAATTAGAGGATTAAGAAGGCTTCGGATGGCAAGCTAAGACACCATATGATGATGGAGTATTTAACACAGGGGGCTTATATTTCAAAAAGCATCCATTGCATATGGTTTAACCTTAACTTTGAAATAGTGTTGGTATAGGATTCGCTAATCAAGAGGAAAGTTGGTGAAAAATGCATGGGTGAACGGAAGCCAATAAATGCCAAAGACATCTTATCCATAAGGTACGAATAACTAAAGGTCATAAGATAAGACACTCGTTTTAAGAGTTTACCCTAGGAGGGTATTTTTTTTTTGTTTTGAATTTTGTTTTATAAAAGTTTTGGAAGGATCCAATGTAGATCCTATTTGAAATTTTCAAAATGGGTAAGTCTCCCATGAAAATAAACCAATTTCAAAAAAGCATAGAGGCTTGCTGAAGTTATTTTTGGAATTTAAAAAAGGACAGGTCGCCCATGAAAATATACCAATTTTTTAATTTCAAAATGGATAGGTCACCTGTGAAGATAAATCAATTTTAAGGAAGCATGAAGACTTGCTGAAATTTTGTTTAGAGTTTGAAAAAAGACAGGTCGCTCGTGAAAATAAACCAATTTTAGGAAAGTATAGAGGCTTGTTGAAATTGGAATTTAAAAAATGATAGGTTGCTCGTAAAAATAGACCAATTTTAGGAAAGCATGGAGGCTTACTGAAATTCCTTTTAGAATTTTAAAAGGAGCAGATCACCCATGAAAATTGACCAAATTTTTGAAAGTCAAAAGGGGTAGATTGCCCGTGAAAATAGTCTAATTTTTCAATTCTAAAAGGGACAAGTCACTCGTGATAATGAGATCATTTTCTTAAAAACAAAAAACAAAGTTTTTAGAATTCTAAGATGGTTGGATCACCAAACAACCAAATTGGGATCTTAAGTTGTTCGAGTTGAAGACATAAATTCTGGTTTTGGTTAAAAAAGATAGCCAGATTGGGATCTTAGGTTGACCGAGTTGAAGGTCCGAGCTGAGGTAAGATCTTGGTTCTGGTTAAAGGAGATTGCCATATTAGGATCTTAGGTTGACAGAGCTAAAGAAAGAGATTTTTGTTCGGGTTAAAGAGGATTGCTAGATTGGGATTTTAGGTTGGCCAAGATAAAGACAAAAAGAATGGATTCTGGTTAAAAGGGAATTGTCAGATTAAGATTTTAGGTTAACTAAGCTGTGCAAACAAAGGTCTTGTTGAAAGGAATCACTAAGATGCAGGATTTTAGGTCAACTAAACTAAAAAAAAAAGTCACCAAATTGAGAGGATTCATTTCCTGATGGAAATATTTGAATCATAGTTCTAGTTAAAGGGAATTATCATATTGAGATTTTAAGTTAATCGAGCTGTGAAACCAAAGTTCTAGTTGAAGAGAATCGCTGAGATGCAGGATTTTAGGTCAAGTAAAATGAAAACAAAAGTCACCAAAATGAGAGGATTTATTTCATGATGGAAATATTTGAATCATAGTTCTGGTTGAAGGAGATGGTTGCGAAGACAGAGTCTCAAGTCAACCGAGCTAAAGTTTTAAGAAGATCAGGTTTGAAGAACAGTTTGTCTGTCTTTACAAACTTAATACATAAAACCCTTGATAAGTTTTTGCTCGGTAAGTATTGTAAAAGGAGGGCATCTGTTGCTACCTAATTTTTCATTCAATTTTTTAAAAAACCAACAAATAGTAAAAAACAACAAAAACTAAAAAAAATTGTTTTTGACATATCTGCATCATTTTCAGTGTCTTTTCCAAATAATTTAAATTGTAAAAAATCTACTTTCATCGCGTTCAGTTGTTAACATGTTTTTTTAGTCAATGTTGATGTTGGCTTTCTTTTTTAAAAAATAAAATACAAAAAAAATCAAAAAAATCAAAATATAATAAATGGGCAAAGGGACCAAAACTGAAAAGGAAGAAAATTAGGGGTCAAAGAAAATTTAGATTACTTGGGGATCAAAAAAATTGAGGGGAAGAAGATAAAAGGTTTTACCTATATATAGGTAGTTATACACACACACAAGGAGAGATAAATTTTAGGGAGCCAAAAAAAAAAGCCAAAAATTTATTCACATACTTTTCTCTCTAGCACACACTCTCCCCTAAAAGACCCATACAACACAAAAAACCCTAGATATATTATTTCAAAAGAAGTCATTAACCACACAACAAAAAAAGGATACCCAACTTCAACCTCCCATCTCTTGGCCAACCTTCTTTGGCCACATGCCACTATCTTCTTTAACTGATATCGACCGACCACCTTCAATGACAGCCCTCCTAATAAGCCTTTGACCAAAAAATACAATGAGCAGCTCCCTTTCCACGCATCTATCCTTTCCTCTCCAGCTCGGTTGTGGACCAATGACCCCTTCCAAACAACAGCTAGCAATTCCTACATTATCCACCTATAAGTCACCATAGCCTCAACCATCGTGAGTAGCTGCCCATACAACCAACTGATACGATTCAGCCTTGTTATACGAACCAAGTAAGGTCAGATTCAGATTTTGGCGTAAAATACGCAATAATCCAAGTTTACGACAACAATCATAATTCTCAATCCGACCGACCATTGGATCGGGCTAAAATTTTACGTGAACTCTCCAGACATGTTGTCCTACCTTGGGTTATAATTTCAAGTAATTCAAAGTTTGAAAAGGCATGGAAATACTGGTCAATAGAGGCTGTACACATTTTATTATTTACTTCCTTTTGACTTATGGACTTCCTATTTGGTTAGGATTCTTTTTCTACAAGGATGTGACAGCTAGTTTTGGGAATTTCCTAGTTCCACAAGGATATTTAATGAGCTGCAATATAATCTCCAAGTGTGGTAATGATTCGTTAATGTTATAGAATCCTTTTCTTATAAGGATTCCTTATTCATCCTAGTTACACAAGGAAAAAAGGACTAGTAGTATTTAATAACAAATTAGTTATTTTTATTATTTTCTTTCATGTTTGGGCTTATTTAAAACTTTGTTTTGAGCTGGGATCCAATGCTTGTTTGGATCAGGTTATGGGCTTTTCAGTTTAGGGTTTTGGGTTAGTTTTTGAGTGGACCTCATATAAGTCCACATAAGGGGTCAATTAGGGCTAGTTTTTCAAGAGCTATTTAAACTTATACAACCTAAATTTCAGCAGCCTTGGATGATTATTACTTATGAATTTTTCAGTTTTAACGTGTGAGAGTGATTCTTGCATTCTTCAGTTCTTAAACGAACTGAATCTGACTCATCGAAGATTAACT
>Ga0325410_1005807_pt1 | contig 13606 bp, 8 predicted proteins | sample PopdelMetagenome_16_FD_206182 | JGI IMG/M metagenome (GOLD analysis project Ga0325410, IMG submission 206182) | Populus deltoides microbial communities from Bellville, Georgia, United States - Xylem-PdIQD-R3 | ecosystem: Host-associated > Plants > Phyllosphere > Stem > Wood/Secondary xylem... | reverse complement strand
TAGGTCTACTAAAATATACAGTGTTTTCTTTTCATAGAACCCGGTCTAGATATCCAAATCTCTTCGGGCTATTGTTAAAACTATTTTACCTTTCTTTTATGTCAAGCATGGGACATATAATCTGTATTTTTTAAAAACATAGCATCATACTATTTTTTTTTAAATCTTTTTGGTGATGTTATAGCTAATATTTTCACTTCCATAGTATTGATAATGGACTATATCTCAATAAATCCAAGTTGTTTGAAAGAAAAGATATAGCTCTTGGATAATTAATTAATTTTTTAGTTCTGACAATATGATTTATTTTCCCTAGCTAAGATGATTAATGCCTGATATCTGTAAAATATCTTTTTTTGGTGAATTTGAAGACTCTTCAATGCTTAAGTATGTATTTTTTTTACAGAAAAAACAATCATATTTTAGAGAAAAACTCTAAAAACAAATATATCATGGAGAATGAAAATTCAAGGAAAAAAGAAAGTTTTTTTTATAGATATCCTCGTCCCTTTTATAGCCTATGAGACCTATTTTTTTTTCAAAGAGAATGAGATATAGTGTAAGCAAAATATTTCTGACTCATCAAGATAAATATCTCTAACTCGTCACAAAGTAAAATATATATGACTTATCAAAGTAAAATATCTCTAACTCACGGTCTAATCATGAAAACTAAGATTCTTCAGAGTTAAGAAAGAGTATGAGCTTAACGATTGGCTGGGCCTGGAGATAGTAGGTGTAGCAGCTTGCTAGACCCATACATGTGTGGGCTTAACGCTTAGTTGAGCCTGAGGGTGCTAGGTTATTACCTTATCTTTGGTAATTCTTTAATAAAAAAGGATCTAGGTAAAAACAAAAAATATTGATCCATCAATAATAATCTTTTGAATTAAACTGAATAGATGCTATTCAATTTTATCCCAACAATCACAAATGTCAAAATTAATAACAAAAATTAAAAGAAAAAAAACTAAAAAAAATTAATCTCATTGACATATTAAGTTCCAAGTGCCATCTTTTTTACATTATAAATATCCATATAATAGCATTAGGAAGGCCATTAGAAGAGTCATATTCATCATGGCTTTTACTCAATTTACCACATAATAAAAACCCACACTTATAAACACTTAGGAGGGAGTGTTTAATTCAAATGTGGGATAAAAACATTTTCTTTCTTTATTCACTTACAAACTACACCAACAATCCTCCACTAGTTTGTAATGAATATCTTTTCACTTAATAGAATTACACTTATTATAAGATATTTTGAAATTTAAACCTCCAATTAGTGTTAGAACTTGAATCCTATTAAAGTTATTGGTGTCTACAGATTAAACTAAAATTTTTATTGTAGAATCAAAGATACTACACACATAATACTATCCGAACTCTTAAAGAGATTTACAATTATTTAGCACTTATTATAGCCATGTGCTAAAATCTTATTTTCCTGAATATTTACAAAAGAAAATCATAACTCTTGTCAAAAGCAGCATCACTTCTATATTTATATAGGTGAAATTATACATGTCTTTATTATATTAAACATGAACTTTAAATTTCATTAAGAGCCAACGTTCATCCTCCTTTGTGTAATAGAACACACTGAATACTATCAGAATAAGGTCCAAAATTAATTATCAGTGTCTAACAGATACTAAATAGTAACTTGTTATTACCAAATAAACTTATAGATAAACTTCTTATTAATCCAAAGTTAGGTTTCCATTACCGGTATCTTTAATAATAGGTTTCAACCCATTCCACCAATTGTTTTCCTTACCATGTCTCTAGTTAATTCTTTTGTGAGCGGATCTGCTAAATTATTCATGTAATTCACATAGACAATGATGATTACCTCATTTGTAATCAACTCTTGAAATATCAATGTTGAATGCTTATATATCTTGATTTACCATTGTAAATATTATTGTAAGCTCAAGACATAGTTGCTTCATTATCACAGTATAAGGAAATAATTGACATAGATTATAGTCATAACTTAATATCTAACAATAGATTTCTTATCCATTCTACTTCTTTAGTTGCAACAACCATAACAATAAATTTTGATTCTATAGTAGAAAAAAGATACGCAAGTTTGTTTCTTATATACCCAAGATATTGCACCTCCTCCAAGTGAAAAAAATCCATCCTGATGTGGATTTATTATCACTCGAACTAGTTATCCAACTTGTATCACAAAATCCTTCCAACACTGCTGGAAAATCAGATTAAAACAAGTCCAAATCAGTTGTTCTATTGAGATAACCAAAGACTCTTACAATAGCTTTTTAACGATCTGTATTTGACTTGTTTGTATATCTTGATAACTTACATATAGAAAAAGCCATATATGTTCTTATACAATGTATAACATACATAAAACTTTCAATAACATTGACATATTTTAATTGCACTGTTGTTTTATCACAATTATCATTTAACTTCACACTAAAGTCAAATGGGGTATTAACATTTTCTCAATAGAATATGATTGATTAAGTGCATAGCTATTATTATGTTTCTTAACTTTGATACCTAAAATTGTATCCACTTCACTAAAATCTTTCATTTTAAAAATAGAATTGAAATATCTTTTGGTTTCAACTATTCTAATCATATTAATGTTAAACATTAACATGTCATTTACGTGGAGATAAATAATCACACCAAAGTCCTTTGTAAATTGGAAATAAATACACTTATCGACACTATTGTGATGAAAATTATTTCATAAAATTGATTTATCAAACTTCTCATGCCATTGTTTCATAGCTTGGACTTTACTTATTTACAGATTATTTTCTCATTTCTAGAAAGTATAAAACCCTCAGTTTGCTTCATACACACTTTATCCTTTAAATCTCCATTTAAAAAAGTCGTTTTTAACGTCCATTGGATAAACATACAATTTATAAATTGATGTTAAAGCAAATAAAACTCTAATAGATGTAATTCTTATCACTGGAAAATAAGTGTCAAAATAATCAACACCCTTCTTTTGAGTAAAGTCTTTAACAACTAATATTGCTTTGAAAGTTTGTATAGAACTATCAATATTGTATTTTTTTTTAAACATCCATTTACATCCTATTGGCTTAGAATCTGGAGATAAATCTATTAAGACCATACTATTGTCAGACAATATTGAATTCATTTCATCATTTACCGCTTCTTTTCAAAAAGCAACATCCCTAAAAGACATAACTTTATAGAATGTCTTTAGATTATCTTTCACATTTAAGATTATAAGTGTCATTTTCAATACCGTGTTTCTATTACCTTCCACTAAAAATACAATTGAATGAATAAAAATGAAATATTTATCTAAATGTTTTTCGTTTCTAACCTTTTGACTCTTTTTTTGTTCACTTGAACCTATTTCTTTTGGTTTTTTTATATTTTTCACTTAGAGTTGAGCTAGGAGTCATCACTATTAAATTTGGTTCTTGCATATTTGAATCATTTATGAATTTATTTTTGATAAATTCAACATGTATAGATCCAACTATCATATTATTTTCTAAATCCAAAAGCTTATAAGCTTTTGAATTTTGTGCATGACCAGCAAAAACACGTCCTAATTTTGTTCTTTAAGGATCATAAATTTCATAAAAAGCTATACACCCTCACACTTTAAAATAATTCAGATTTGGTTTTCTATCGTTTCATATTTTATTAGGAGAAACATTTAATTTCTAGATAGTACTCTATTATGAATGTGACATGCAGTAAGCAAAGCTTCACCCCACAAATTATTTGGTAACTTAGCATCCAAAAGCATGACATTGATCATATCAACTAAGGTCATATTTTTTCTTTCAACAAATCTATTATATTGTGGTATACAGGGTGCTCATTTGATGAATTATTCTATTTTCCTCACAAAATATAGAAAACTCCCTAGAAAAGTATTCATCACCTTTATCTATTCTAAGAACTTTAATTCTCATTTCCTTTTGATTTTCTACTATTTTCTTGAATTCTTTGAATTTCTCAAAGGTTTCATCTTTAGTTCTTAACAAGTAAACATAGGTAAAACAAGAATAATCATCAATAAAACTTATGAAATATCTTTTCCCGTGCTTTGTTAACATACCATTTATTTCACATATATTAGATTGCACTACCTCTAGTAATTGAGAATTTCTTTCAATTTTAGGAAAAAGCTTTTTAGTCATCTTAGCTTGAATACATACTTCACATTTATCATTATCATCATGCTGATATGAAATATAATCATACATGAATAATCTAGCATGCCAAAAAGAAAAGGTAGATTCAACCATATAAGTAGAAACACTATTGATTCATTAAATATTGAACTTAAACATGTCATCACATGAATAACCCTTTCCCAAAAACACTCCACTCTTAGTTACAATAACCTTATTAGACTTTAAAATATTTTTGAACCCTTTTTTGCTTGAAATATTAGTAGATACAAGATTTTTCCTAATTTCAGGAACATGAAACACATTGACTAAAGATATTTTTTTGTCCAAAAGTAAAGTACAACTCAATAGTTCCTTTTCCCAAAACTTTGGCAGAATATGGTTGCTCATTAAAGTACAAGTCTTGAGTTATACTTTATTGTTACAGACATGAACTGTTGCCCCAGAATCCAACCACCAATCTAAAGTTTTCGCAACAATAGTTGTCATATTTAATTCAATAATCATTCCAATTTAAAAGTTTGAAAGCATGGCAACCAACTTCTTGACTTCATCATTTTCAACTATATTCACTTTGTTAGCACCATCTCTCTTGTTGAAATTCTTGAATATACACTATTTTACATAGTGCCCTTTTATTTCTATAATAAAATCAAATCATATTCTTCTAGTGAGTATTTTGTTTCTTCTTAGATTTTTTTTCCTTTCTTTTTCACTTTTAGATTGTTTTTAGTTATTTTCAAACTAGTTTCAGTAATCAAATTTACTTTAGAATTTATTGCTTATAGTTCACACATATGAGACTAAACCTCAATTTGCAAGTGTGTTTGAAGCTATTCAAAGGTATATTTGTCTATCAAATGAAAAATCTTTTTTCTATATTCATTCCAGGATGGAGGAAGTTTTAATAAAATAGCCCCTACTTAAAGTGAATCGGGAACTTTGATATCTAGATCACTGAGTCTTGATATCAAGATTTCAGTTTCATGGACTTGATCCATGATTGGCTTGTTGTTAGTAATCTTAAACTAAAAAATAAATTAAAGCATGAAAACAATCAGAACCTGGTTTTTCCTGCTTATAATGTGTCTCTAAGGATGACCAAATTTCTTTTGTCAACTTTGATTTGGAGAAGATGTCATAAAGTCGACTAGTCGGAGTATTCAGAATATGCCCTCAACAAAGCACTTCATCTTCCTCATGTTTCAATCTTAACAACAACAGATTCATCTTCTTGTGGTTCAGGTGGTGCAGACAGATTTGGATAAAAAATATAGTAAATCGATCTTTAATGAAATAAAAAGAAACACCATCTTATTTATCCACTTTGTGTAATTCGTACCATCAAAACAATTCGGTTGAATTTTGACATTCTTAGCAACCTTGACACTTGAATTCAGATTTGTCTCCATCAATTAAACACCTTAAAATTATTTTTAAACTATTTGAGTATAGAAACAAATAAAAAGTTGACTTAGAGGCATGAAAATATTATCTTTAACATATTTATTTGTCTCACACAAAGACAAAACCTACATGATATAACTAAGCTTTTTAAACCTTTGAAAGAATAAGAAGAAAAGAAAAGGAAAAGAAAATACATTTTTTGTATGTCTTTTTTCTCTATATAGTAACAGGTGTATATAGACTTTAAATATTATAATGAAATATTATGATTATTGATGAAACTATATGACTATTAATTAAATAATTATATTTTGAATAAAACTAAATAACTGTTATTCAGTTTTATCCCAACAGTCACAAATGTAAAAATTAATTATGAAAATTAAAAGAAAAAACACAAAAAAGAATTAATCTTACTGACATATTAAGTTCCAAGTGTCATATCCATCATGGCTTTTGCTCAATTTACTAAACAACAAAATCTCACACTTATAAACACTTAAAGAAAAGTGTTAAAAAGAGTGTTGATACAGGAGAAATATTTGATTTCTTTTAAGAGTTGGAAGTTGAATGATGTTAAAAAGAAATACTCGACCTATGAGAAGAAAATGACAGTAATAGTGTTAAATGCAAAAGAATATAGAGTATATCTGTTAGGACTAAGTTCAAGATATAAAAGAATTTGTTGTAGCAGCAAACTCAGTGGCAAAAGTTCTTGGTTGAGTATGTCTTTGTATGGTAGCATAAACTAGAAAGGCATAATTAAGTTACAGATGCACTCAAAAGATGCGAGGTAATTGTTATTGTTTTTACTATTGTTCAGGTGGAGTTGGACATGTTAGATCGACTTTGCCAAATTGCTAGGAAAGATGCAGCATAAAAGAAACTAGATGATTTTGTAATAGAGGGGACAATTTAAGGTTATTGGTTAAAACACAACCTACTATATACAAAAGATGGTCAAGTTCTTATGCCAAAGAAGGAGTTGCAGAAGTTTTTTATGACAAAGACTCTTGATTTGTAGTAGGCTAGACATCTAAGTAGAGAGACGATGCTTGTTTTTTTTTGTTCTAGATTTATTATTAGCCAAAGATAAATGACGACGTAGAACTTTACGTCAAGACTTGTTTAATGTACTAGCAAGATAAGAACTTACAGCAACGAGAGGCAAGCTTGTTACAGCCGTTGTCGATTCCAAACAAGCCTTAAGTGTCAATTTCAATGGACTTCATTGTTGTGTTTCTGAAGGTTGATGTCATGAACAATGTGATGGTTGTTATTGATAAATTCATTAAGTATGTAATCTTTATTGTTGCCTTAATAGTATGTATAACTAAATTTATTGTTGGATTGTTCTACTGTAATGTGGTGAAGTATTTTGGGTTACCTTCAGACATTATGAGTGATTGCAATGTGTGATTCATGAGCAAGTTTTTTATAACATTGTTCAACATGATAGGAACGAAATTAAAGTTATTTACTACCAATCAACCCTAAACTAATGGGTAGATAGAGAGAATCAATGTGTTGTTTGAAGAGTACTTATGGCATTATATGACAACAAATAGTGAAATTGATTGGAGCTGATGGTCAGTGCATAATTTTGTTATAATCTTCATAAATCTTCAGCAACCAAAGCTAGTGTTAGGGACATGACCCCAAACTTCTGCTGAAGTTACAATGTCTAAAACAAGTGGTAAAAGCCTTATCGTATACATGTTTGAAAAGAGAAAGGTAGGATATTTTTTAGCAAGCTCAAGACAGCTTACGCAAAGCAAGCAAGTGTATGCAAAAGTACACGAATAAAAAACAAAGACCTTTTGAGCTCAAAGTTGGTGAAAATGTATTGTTAAAACTAACCCCATATATTTGGAAAAAGATTGTAAGGACCAATCAACATTGAGGGTTGGTGCCAAGATATGATGGATATTTTGAAGTTGAGAAAAGGGTGAGGTTATTGCATATAGGCTGATCCTACCAGAATAGCTGAAACTTTATCTTAATTTTCATGTAAGTTACTTGAAGCTTTTCTACGAAAACAATAAAGACCTTTTAAGTAGAAAGTCATGACGTGCTTATCTGATGATTCAAAATAATTTGAAGAGTCGACTTGGCCAGCATAAAAAGAATAATTAAACTATTTTTTTACTGAAATAGAAGAAAAACTCAAAGGTTTCATGGGAAAAGACATGGAATTGTGCAATTCAAAGATCATGTGCAAGAATACCTTACTGTTATTCTGAATAGGGCATTAGACTCTTCTAGTGGGGGTGGTTTGCTTAAGGTCTAAATGTGAGGGTACACCAAGGAATGTATTCTGCTTAAGATTTAGCAGCGAATGACAGCTGCAACCTGCATTAAGAAATAATGAATTCGGCAGGTAACATGTATTGGTTTTGTACGAGTCATGGATTCTCGACTTAACATCAACTTAGACTTGGATGATGGACTTTTCACAGTGGCAAAACATAGCTAGAATGTTTATAGAGGGTTGTCATTTAGACAAATAAATTATAAGTTATAGTTATGGTAGTGTAGTGGGTTGTTATAGATATTATAATCATTCCTACACGAGAGGAAACAAGTGTCCAAATAATAAGGGCATGATTGGAGAACATACGGGTGTAACTGATATTGCTCCTCAAGACATTAAGATCATAAGATCATGGGTCAAAACCAATCGCTAAGTTCTTAGGAATATAGGAAAAAAGTGCTCCGCTACTTTCTAAAAAGCAAAGATGGTAGTTGTATGCTTTATAACCTCTCATATTTGTTTATAAATAGGCTTGAAAGGCCTTGGTTGTGTAGGATGCAATTTTTGTGCATAACATACATATTTGTATTGCGTAAATCCTCTATTTACGAGATTAATAAAGGTTTGAAGATTTTTCTTTATATGTTGTTTGCTTTTCAATTTATTTACTTATGTTAGTTCTTTTTTTGTGACAAGCTAATTATAGAAACCTTATTGAGTGAATGAGACACGTAGATATAGGTTAACACGAGTGAAATTGTGAGGTAAGGCTTAGTTTAGTTAAGCCAATCAGATTCTTAAGAACCTATAATGAATAACATGACTACTGGTATTGCCATGTAAGCAAGTTCCATTCTGATGGCATTCGTGAGGGTTTGTTACAGTCCCACAAAGACATGGTTTTGTTTGGACTTTGATGAATTGGGCATGCAATAATCACTGTAATATTAATGATGCTATAAAAATCAAAACGAAGACTAAGATGTAGGAGCATAAACTTAATTTGGCATAGCCAAGTTGGGAATATAATCTCAATGCTCCTAATTCCCTTAAAAGGTGTAACTTGTGGCACCATTCTCAGATTATATTCTCAACCTTTTGCTTTCTGTTTTAAAAAAGTCAAAGACCAAATTGAACATAAAAATTAAGATAGAAAGGTATATAACTATAGAAAGAAGGAGATGTTTATTGATGATAGTACCGAGTCTTATCATTATTTTTTTTTGTAGTAGAATAGAAGTTAATCCCTTGGGTAACTTATGCATGTACTTCATTACATTTTGTTACTGTGTGAACCTTAGTGCTCTTGTTAGCTTAGTGGTCTTTGCAGTTAAAGAAACAAATATGAGGACATTCATGAATTCTGTCATATTTTTAACAAAAATATGAAATCTCATCTGATGTTTCAAGTATATGATTGGAAGGTGATTATGCACTTTCGATATAAAGAAAAGAGGTTGAAGATGTCTGCCATAACTATTTCTTCTCCTCGGTTCTCAAAACCTTTCTTTTCAGTACTCATGGTCTTATTAAGGCTTAACCTATTATTTTTTCCATATTTATCTCAACTATTCAAAATTATCTTTTTATATCAGTAGAGCAATTTTAGGGAATTAACGTGGTTTTCTTAACAAGTGGCATGTTCTTAATAACTAAGTTGTTATGTAATTAAAGATTTGGTCCTACCCTTGTTTTTTGGGAATATATTGTTTGGAATTTTGAGAAATCTTGTGAAAAGAAATTTTATGGGCAATGAGTATTAATGTTGGTTTGGAAGTGTAATAGAGATTGCGCTTTAAAGTACTTTTTGCTTGAAAATATATCAAAATAATATTTTTTTAAAAAAATATTTTTGACACTAGAACGTCAAGACAATCTAAAAACACACAAAAAATTAATTTATTTTTTTAAAAAAAATGATGAAATGGCAGTTTAATCACAATGTCAAACAAATCATTAATCTAGTTTAGTGGTGCAGGCAATTGAAGTTAACATAGAAGGAAGGTTTCTTTCAAGTATTTCTACTTTTTAATTTATTGTTTTCTTTCTGAAAATAGGGGAAATGAAAAGGATCGAGACATGGGCATTAGAAAAAAATAAATAAAATAAAATAAAATATCTAGTGGATTCTAAACAAAATTTTTTATGGTATTTAGAAAGTAGTTAATGATATCATATTAGTTACTCCATTTATCTTATATCAATTTTTTTTTCTAAATGTTAGACAATTGTTGATGAATTAAATAAAATTTGCAGAGTTGCAACTTTCCAACCCCTATTCTTTCTCTTCTTCAGCTTTTCCTTTTTTTTCATTGCCTTTTTTTTCTTTATTTCTCTTCTATAGCTTTAAATCTTTTTTTGTCTCGCATCAATTTTAGCTAGCTTAAATTGTTTGATGTAAATAGACACTAGTGATAAAATCTCAAAAATCCAAGTAGCCTAGGAATATGGTTCCTAGATTGGATAGTGGGTTAATGAATTAGTCCTAGCAATATCATTCATTCTTTTTAGTCAAGGTGGTTGATAGCTTATATTTGATACTTGGTAGATCAAGGTGGCTTGTGATTAATACCTGCAAAAGGTCCCTTTTGGTGGAGGTGGGGATTTTTTCGATGCTTAAATAAATATCTTTTTAAAGAGAAAATATAATAATATTCTAGAGAGAGATGCTTTAAAAATATATATGCAATAGAAAATGAAGATTGTGGACATTTGTTCTAAAGATCTCATATTGTATTTAGAACCCATGAGTATTATCCTTTTGTGGAGAAAAGAGGTTGGAGTATAATTTCATCTTTAAGATATTTTGAGTTGTATTTGTGAACTGTATTTCACTCCTTTTATTCATCCATAATAGATTTAAAATCCACTCGAGGCTAGGCTTGACAAACCACCTAACCCTTTAGGATTTGAGCTTTACACACTATCAAATCCACTTGGAGTTAAGTTTAGTTAGTACCAGACCCAACTAGGCTTCATCAAGACGTGTTTGAGATATAAAAACCCTTGCATGTAAATTCAAATCAGTTTCATGGTAAAATGCTTATTGATCTTACGTGGTCACCAATATCAACCTGTTTCTCATCCACGTAAAGCATTTTGACTTGAATAAACAGTTTAGAAAGCTATGGTATTTGTATTTGATAAATAATATAGTTTTGAACTTTCAACTAATTAACATGGGTACAAACACGAAATACTAGTCGAACAACGCCAAAATCCTGTACACCACTGTGATAGTGAAGAAGTAAAAAAAAGACGAGTTGATGGCGAGAAGAGATGCAAGAAAAAAGAGAGACTGTTGATATCCTCTTTTTTAACCTGTAAGGCTAAAATATATAAGGCCCAAGCCTTTTTCTATATTAACCCAGGTTCTTGAGTTACAATTCGGCCTACATATACAATTATCTCTAGGTCTACTACTGCAATATACTATTGTTATCTTTTTCTTATATTAAGATATTGTTTCTCTGTGGTCTAATATGTTTTTAAAATAATTTCATATTTCATATTTTTACTTCGTTTTAATGTTAAAAATAAATTTTAAAAAATAAAAAAATATTATTTTAATATATTTTTTTAAAAAAAACACTTTAAAACACAATCACTATTACAATATTAAACACCATCTATGTAAAATATAAAAAAATTACACATGAATCATACTATTCATTTAAAAAATTAAACTCGTCCAATACAATTAAAAAAGGCTAAATAAGCGAAAAAAAATCACAAAGAATTAAAATACAAACTTAAAAAATGTTGTTTAAAGGACATGTAAAAAAAGATTTAAAGTAACAAAATAATAATAAAAAAAAGGAATGAGGTCAAGCCAAGCATCTGGCCCATTCATAAAGGGCCCGTGAGCGGGCTTTTTATTTTAATTTTTGTAAGCTAACATGTCGTCCTCCCCAATTCTACTTTTAAAAAATAGACGACACGTCATCTAGAATCTTGAAAATGCGGCTACCACAATGGCCGAGAAAACAAGGTTGCTAGATTTTTCTTCTAAAAATCTATTTTTAATCCATTTTTTCCCCAAAACACCAAGAAAACACTTTAGAAACTTTGGTAAACCAATCTGTAATCTCCGAAAACACAAAAACCCACCTCAAAACCCAAAATCAACCCAAGATAAAATAAAATGCTTGAGATCAGATTTGTTTTTTAGGTACTTTAAGGTTTAAAAAACACATAATTTGAACTCTGCTCATCACGTGAGGCCATTTGGTACAAAAACCAATCGTTTTTGTGGCTGAAATCGTCATAAAAACAACTTTCTCTTTCTAGATCGGAATTTAACAAGCCCCTTTTCACTCCTCTCGCCCAAAAAAAGTGAAAAATAATGAAAATGAAGTTTGGTACCGAAATTATTTTTTCTAAAATCAAAAGAACCAATCACCTAATAAATAAATAAAAATGGGAGGTTAAAATATACTTTTCAAATAAAATCCAAAGCACAACCTATATTACCCGTGCTTTTTACTTTAGTCCTCTGTTTTTCAATTCAACCCTTCCTTAAAAAAAAAATGCAATTGAGCTAATTTGAGCTGAAAAAAATTTAATTGTGCAAAGAAATAATTTGAGGATAAAAAATATAAAGAGTTCTGATGGTATGCAAACCATGCTTAAGGGATCAAAAGATGAATGCAAGATATGTGAGTCGCGTATAAGGAAGGGGATGGTATGCAAGATAAGGAGTTTGAGATTGAACTGGAGAGAGGGTAGATAGAAATACCTGTCAAGAGTATATTTATAACTGCGGTAAAGATTTTTTTTAAAATAATTTTTATTTAAAAATATATTAAAATAATATTATTTATTTATTTTTTAAAATTTATTTTTGATATCAACACATTAAAAAAAATAAAAAAATACATAAAATAAATTTAAATATATATATTTTTTTAATTTTTAGCAAGCAATAACTATACACGCTCAATGAAAAATGATGGTGGATAAAAAAAAAGAGGAGACATGGCAAAGAAAGAAAGGACTTGAAGCTGAAAGTTGAATTTAGCGTGAACACATGTGGTTTTTTTATTAACGTGGATATTTAGGTCAGTTTGCGTGCACCTCGACTAATTCCACGAGTCTTGAAATTAACGATCATGTAAGCCTCTAATGGCCTTGAGATTTATGAAACTTGAACTAGTGATCTCTAAAAAACAAACCTATAACCTAACCAGTTAAGTTGAAATTATTGGGATTACACACAAGTGGTTTTTCTTGAGATGGGCTAGTGCAGCTTATAAGGTCTTCCTGAATACATGTATAAAATTGCTAGGTGAAATTAGGACTTTCTTGCATTTTTAACAAGTTCAACTACTAAATTCCATTTTTATTATACTCATCTCCATGAGTATAATATAAAGACATGAGGCTTTTCTATCTCTTAAACAACATAAAAAAATATATAATTTCATAAGAGCGATATAAAGCTTGTAATAGGTGTTGATCTCAAAGATTCGAGGAGACAAGTAATTATACATTTTCTCCTTTTAAATAAATTCATTTGGTATTTTTATGTACACGAATAAAAAATAAATATTTAAGGATGAGTTTTAGGCAAAAGTCAAAGTTTTGTTCCATTAACCTAGTGGTGAAATTAGACAAAGTTTACGCACACGGAAAAAATTATTGATATAATTGACTAAGTTGATAGTATAAGTCTCAATATGGTGCAACTTCAATACTTGAAGGACTAAAATCTCCATAAAACCGAAAAAATATCAAATAAATTTTTTTTGAGAAAAAGACTGAA
>Ga0325410_1005806_pt1 | contig 13610 bp, 9 predicted proteins | sample PopdelMetagenome_16_FD_206182 | JGI IMG/M metagenome (GOLD analysis project Ga0325410, IMG submission 206182) | Populus deltoides microbial communities from Bellville, Georgia, United States - Xylem-PdIQD-R3 | ecosystem: Host-associated > Plants > Phyllosphere > Stem > Wood/Secondary xylem... | reverse complement strand
TTAGAAGGGGATAGGATATTTCTCCCTCGAGAAGGGATGTTCAGGAACTGCTGATATAGCGCATGCAAAGACATATTGCAAAATTGACTTGTTAGTTAACGATGATAAAATTGTAAAGGCAAAATGAAGAATTATCATGCTGATTAATAAATATAAAGAAAAAAAAAGTAGAGGATCATGTGGAGAGTAATCATGGATCCATGACCAATTATGAGAATTCATTTCAAAAGCATGAGTAGAGGATGCAGCTTCTTGATCAGGATAAATATCGTGAAGATTTTGGTTATTCCATTTATAATGAAATAGATGTGGATTGCTACTCTCCATCAATTTATGATGTTTATTTTGATGATGATAATTTTGATAATGATACCATAAATAATGACAATAATGAAAGTGATAATGTCATCAATGGTGTCCTCATTAATAAGTTAGGGGTTAACTGCAAAGATAACGCAAAAGTGTTTAATAATTTTTTTTTAATTTAAGCTATGTTGATCCATTTGATTATAAATTGACTATTATCAAAAATGTATATTTATTCAAGGTTTATATAAATACAACACATGATGATGAAGGAAGTTTAAGGTTTGTAATCCATTACTCTAAAAGCCAGTGTAAGAGGTATTATTTGTCAATTGATATTTTTTATGTAAAATCTAACATGAAAGAGTTAAGTTGATATCTAAAATTGTTGTATATCCAAAGAGAAGAAAGAAAATAGGTTGAAGAGTCTTGAATTCATTTATAAGATCGAGACAAAAATGATTTACACTCGAGGATAGGGTAAACTGATGTAGAAGGTTTATAAGGAAGATTATTTTTCCTTATTTTTATTTTTTCCTATTTATTTTAGAAAATTAGATGTTATGCTTAAAAATTTGGACTTTTATTGTTTTTCCTTTATTTTTTAGATTTTTTTAGTTTCTTTAGGTTGTATGTGGGTTTGTTTAAGGAGTTGTAAACCTGTTAAAAATGAGATTACTTGATGAATTATTAAGAAATAAAGTTTTAAATTAGAGGTTTTGATGCAGTGACCCTATTTGGTAGAGTTCTGTGTTGTTTTTTATTGTTATCTTTCTTATATTGTTTTTATCTATTTTAGTTAGTATACATATAATGTTTAAACTTGATGGATATTGACCCGAACCAAGTTGAATAAAGTCATGGTTAATTGAGATGGTGACACGAAGAGATATGGTTAGGGGTGACAATTTCATCCAAACTTGATGGATATTGACTCAAACCAAGTTGAATAGGTAGAAAATTTTATGCATAGTTTAGGTAAAACTCGAAGATAAAACCTTGAGTTTCAAGTTAGGCACGAATATTATTTTACCCTACTTGAAGCCCTACCAAAATGCATTAATAACTTTAATACTGCTTTATATATATATATATATATATATATATATATATATATATAGAGAGAGAGAGAGAGAGAGAGAGAGAGAGAATTTAGAGTTTTATCTATTAGACTTCCATTAGGATAATATTTAGATAGTGACTAGAGTTCAACAAGCATGGATCTTTACTATAACTGGTTTAGTATGATAAATCATACACGCATCAATATAACTTTTCTAATTTATAAACAAGCAATAAACAAATTATGCCTAGTATGATATTTTCTTAGCTTTCTTTTTTCCTCTCTTTTAATATTTGTAGGATAACTTGTTGGAGGGTGACTTGCCTCACCCTAAAAGCTCTTCAAAGGAGTGTGTTGTTGGCTTTTAAGGTAGGGTGTTGTTTCTTCGTGCTCCAGTTTATGACCTTGACAATAATCTTTTCATTTTTCTTTATCCTCGTATCTCATTCACTTCATTGGTAATTAAAGGAAACCAACTAGCTTTGTAAACCCGTGAACAAATTTTTTTGGTGTTAAAAAAATTAATTAAATTAAATTAACTTGATAATAAAATAGGTTAATCAAAAAATAAAATGAAATAATATTGAATAATTATAAAAAAGGTTTATGGAATAAAAATTTTATGTACAGAGTTTTAAAAGTGAACCAAGATGAAATATCCAGTTAAATGAAAAATAAAACATGGAAGTTCAACATAAAAGAATTTTTGCAAATAATGTAAATTTGAGAATATAAATATGGTTGTTTATCCAATGGCTGACGATATGAAGAAAAAAAAGGGAGGTTCGGGTTCTTTCATTTTTTCACTAGTTCATGAGAGAAAAGGTGTAATTTCAAGTTAGATTAGTGAATCAAATGGAGTTTTGATGAATTAAGAGAAGATTTGAAAAATTTAGAAAAGGGTTTTAAGCTTAGAAAAGGGTGGAATTGGGAGTTAAAGGGAAAAAGTGGAGAAGGTTAACAAAAATTGGATTATTTCTTACAATTTATTCTTGAATGATTTTTATTATGAGGCAAGAACTACCCATTTTATGATTCATTTAAATTCTAATGTGTTTTAAAGTTAATTATGCAGTGTATATATATTATGGAATGTTAGATTATATAGGTTGGATTGTTTATAATGGTAATCTTGGTTCGGAATTGTCGCACCCAATATCACGACAACCTTTATGTTTCTAGAAAAAAAAATATTTGATATCTTATTCTTAGAGGGGAAAAATGTCTAGTTTAAGGAGTCATCATCTAGTATTATGGTTATTAGAAACCCTAACTGGTCAATAAAAATTCTATGGTACGAGACTGATTACGTAAAAAGAAAGTTATTATCACCTTTTAAGTTTTCTATCAGAAGTAAGCTACATTGCTGATTTTGTTTTAAATTTGCGAAGTATTTGTTGTATTATGCTTTTGATGGTTTGACTATAATATTTATAAATATTTAACTACAAATACTTCTAACTCTTGTTGTAACACCCTTAAATTTTATTTATGTTATATTCGTTGAAAAATTAGGAATTTGTTTGTGTGCATATAAGTGTGTGTGTGTGTGTGTGTCATGATCCATGATCCCTAACTATCCTAACAAAAATTTTAAGCTTATTATTAGTATTTACACATAGATATAATTTACACATTTTCTTTCTTTTTAACACCATAATCTCTAATAAATTTTCTGTAGACATATCCTTCAACTTTAGTTACTTGAGATGACTTCTCCATTACCAAACTTCATAGTTTGCTTGTAAAGTTTACTCCTTTTACCACCTTGGTCCTCATATTAATGGAAACCAAGTAATCACATAAACAATTCAGGTCTTCCTTAATTCCTGATTAAATCCATTACCACCTTAGTCATTTCATACATAGATGACTAAGTTCTATAACCACACCTTAGTTTTTGTTCTTCCGAATGACTGAGTCATCTGTCCGTACCATTTTAGCCATGCCTCTGCGAATGACTAAGTCAAATACTATTCATTTTAGCTTTCCACCCCTTTGGAAACTAAGTCAAAATCAAATGTTTATATCTTCTTAATTTCTAACCATTTAGACAACTAAGTCATACACATTATCTTTTATATTAATTAATTTCATTCATCGAATAATTCTTTTCATTTTTAACCATGTGTTGTCATAATTCTCTTACAACCATGACACAGTTCAGTTCTAATAATTATTAAATGTGCATAACAAAGACAACCTAATCACATAAAAGAAAATGAAAGAACAACTACAATAACTTTACATAGTTAAAGAGCGAAACACCAACCTGCAGTTCTAGGTGTTCGAGCTCGCTCTGCTAAAGTTCCAGCCACGAATGATCCTCTTATAACTAAAAGGAAGGTATTCTTGTTACAATATTCATATCCAGAATTGTAATACGCATATAATTTCATTGTCACGTTACATATTTCAATATTACATATTCCAATAATTCTCGTCTCAACATTAATTCCATTCATACTAATTAATTCTTCTGTTAGTATTTCTTATCAAAAATACATATTTCCCTAACTTAATTTCCCTTAAAATGCATCTTGTATTATCGGTAATAAATACCTTCAATCCTCATTGATTTACACTTTCATACTTTAATTATTTCTTTTTCATAACTCTTTAATTTAATTTTTTTTTGTTTATATTTGATTTTACTAAGCATGACAAAATAACTATGTCATATGATCATCCAAATAAATCCTCACGCCATTTCTTATACCTTCATAATTAACAAACTTGTTCATGAACATATAATTTAATACTCTTTCTAATAATTTGCATTGTAATACATTAAATTCTCTACCTATATATATTAGCATGCATTGACATTAACCATTTATTTACTTAACTTTTCCACATATTATTATATCCCTATATACAACTTAATCATTTATGCATCAACACATCATAATCACACACAATTATACAAGCTTTATTACATTCCATGTCCATCCTCTTTTATTTCAAATGTTATCGGCATTGTTGTTTTTCATAACACCCAATTTTTATCTTCCATCCTTTATTATTTTGCATCATTATCAACCTATCCTATCACAATATTTCAATTTCAACAATTTCACATTTTCCCTCAAATTCTCTCCTAAAAACTGTAATTCAAGAAATCTAAGAACAATACATTAAATCTATTTCTTTCCACCCAAACTTGTTTAAACAACTTAGAACTCATTACCCAACACTAAAACAAACTTCGAAAGCTAACCTAGTGATGTTTTCCTTCCCTTACTTACAGCCCCTTTCTTTCCCTTCTCCCTCACTTAGTTTTTCTTCTTAAATCATTGCTTGAGGGAGTGATTTGTTGTTTTACACCTTTTAGATCCTTGATTCTACACAATTTCTACTCTTTCTCTCAAGGTAATTTTTTGTTTCAAGCGTTTTCCCCTTCTGCTTTCCTCTCCCTTCTGTTTTATTCCTTTGTTTCTAGCGTCAAAAGAAGGGAGAATAAATTGCTGGACTTTGTCGGCTCATCAGATTATTTACAAAACTGTCATTGATGAATTTTATGTTATTTACTATCTGACTATTAACATTTTTAAAAATATCTTCCCGAACTCGAATTGCCATAAAATTTTAATCGAATGTAGGACTATATGTTATGAGATTTCTCGTAAAATTTCAGTTTAATCTAACTGTCGAATTGAGCATTCTGCTCAATAGCATGAAACTAGTCAATATGAGAATTATTATTATTATTATTATTATTATTATTATTATTATTATTTAACATTTAATCATTTATTTTAATCACTTTTTTTTAGGGTTTCAAACTAGTATTGACAACTATTACGTAAGAAAAAAAAAGGTAATATATCCTTGACATTGGCATCAATGAATATTGGGGGGTTCAGAATGATTCTCAACCCTAGTTTCAATATTTCTAACTCTAACTTTAGTGAATACTGAGAGTACTTTCAATTTGGCATTAGTGAATATGAATATTCCTGACTCTAGCATCAGTACATAAATAAGTAAAATTTAAATTGAAAGAAAAATATTTTTTTTTTTGCATTGAAGGAGCCTTCTTTTTTTTTCAGAGAAAAAGAAAAGAAAAATATATTTTATATCAGATTCACATTTTTACAGTATAAGTTTACAACTCAATACTAAGTAAAGTCATAAAAAAAAACATGTGAGGGACCCGCAAATAGATTCAAGAAGATCCCTGAATTTGAATTTTAGAACGGTTATGATTTCACACAATAAGATAAAGACTCTTTCACGAAGGGAGATTTGCCTTAGACCTTAGAAGAGACCAATGGATAGAAAGATGACATAGAAAAACAATCATACAACAATGCAGCTTACCTTATATATGGTGCACTGAGGGTGATGCGTCTTCCCCTTATACAACCAGTCCCTTACCCGGACTCTCACAAACTATAGGTTTCTTAGTAACTTTAATACTAGGTGACAACTCCTGAATCTTATAATCATAATTTTATGATTATACCCAAACTTTTTTTCTTTCCAACACACTCTCAGGAGGCTTAGCCTGCTATTCGATGTCGCCTCGCGACAAACATAGTTAACAAGACATTTTATTGGGTTTCAACATATCGAGATCATTTACTAAATTTGACTCTTGGAATTAGCTTTGACTCAATAGTTACAAAAATTTAAAAGAATTATAAAATTATTTTTATTATTTTTTACTATAGTTACAAATATAAAAAAAAAACTCATTTAAACAAAAAAATTTATACCATTTATATCTTGTCTATATTTTTATTTTCTATCACTCGACATATAATTATAATTCTAAAATAATAAGTTACATTAAAATTTAAAATATTATTAAATTGGATCTTAGTATTTTTTAAAAAGGGATATTTAGCTATAGTCTTATTTTATATTTCACATCATTAGATTAAATTATTTTTTTTCTTTTAAAAAACTCTTCCTATTAAAGAAAACTTATGTCAAAAGATAGCATGAAATTCTTATATGTCTATATTTTTTATATTTTCCTCACATTTATTTAAAAAACCTCTTTAACATTTGCAACATATTTATTAAAAAATATATAATTATGTTACAATTCATATCACGTAAATAAGCATCAAACTAGATATGAGAAATGTTTGAAAAAGTGAAAAAAAAACTTTAATTTTTGGAGGTCACATTGTGTGCTTCCTTCTAAAATTTGGGTTTCATTTAATCTGAAGCTTTATTAATTAATAATTTATTGTGATGAGAACAATCAAGTTGTCACCAAGTTTTTATATATTTTTTATCATCTATGTTATTAATCACTCATTAATTATAATATCATTGACTTTTTTTGTCAGATTTTAATATAATTTAATTTCTTTGATAAAATTATTAATATATAATCAGTTAAAAAATAATTTTATAATTTTACAATTCAAATTTACATTATATTTTTCATATTGTATTAAAAACACACATTTTTTTATAACTTTAATTAGTATGTAAAACACTACCTTCTTCTGTCTATCTCTAGAAAGAGAAACAAAAGGAAAAACAAAAACAAGACAGGTGTTGTTTGGTGAAGACAAAAGAGCAGCCTTTCGGAGATCTCAAGGGCCTTACGCCCTTGCCCTTTACCCCTCGACGTTTCCGAAGTTTGTTTTTAGGCCCCAGTCATCACCCCTCACCAACTCCCTCAAAACCGATCTCTTTGATTCTTCCAAAACATACTGACTCTTTAAAACAGAAAGCTGAGAAACTGTTATCTTTCTAAAAACATGGCTACCCTTTATTCGACGACATGTCGTTCCATTTCATATTCTCTAACACCATCTTCTTCTTCTTCTTCTTCTTCACTATCAATTAACGGGCAGAATCACCATCAACGACTAAACTTCTCTTCTTGTATTGCTAAAAGGGTTTTACCTGTTAAGGTCTCTTTTCATTCTCGAAGAAATTTTCATTTAAATGTGGTTCTCATGCAAGATGGTTAGTCCTTTTAGTTTTATTGTTCTCATTTCTTTTTTCTGAAAAAGATGATTTTTTTTCATTTGTTGTATGAATTGTTTAGCTGATTTATTTGTATATTGACAAAAATGTTTGGTTAAACTGTCTACATGTACCGTTTTGTGCTTTTTGATTGCCGAATGTTTGGTTTGTCTTCTGTTTTATTGCTTGAAAATCCACAAGATGCCCTTTGATCTGTATAGCTTCAGTTGTGATAAGTTCTGTTTTTTTCTTCTTTTAGAAACTGAAAAACAATATAGAAGCAGAGAAAAGTTTTCAGCTTTTAATATTTTCGCAAGTCATTTTTTGAGATATTACTTGGTCGTTTTTTTTTTTTTTGAAAAAATGAATACCTATGCTCTCTTGTTTGTTCTTATTTGAATGGTAACTGATTGTAGGTGCAGTGGCCACTCCAGTGACCCCAGTTGAAAATGAGACTCCTTTTAAGAAATTGAAAGATGAGTTCTTGTCTTCAGTTCCATCAACTGAGGAAATTAAAGAAGCAGCTAGTTTTGATGTAAATAAAGATGAGTCGACTGTCAGTATCACTGTGGTTGGAGCATCTGGTGACCTTGCAAAGAAAAAGATATTTCCTGCACTTTTTGCTCTTTATTATGAGGGTTGTCTCCCGGAGGTTCAATTTTGGATTTTTCTGTTATCCGTCTACACTTGAAAGCTTGATTTCAATGATTGATTGTTTTTAAAGTCTTCTTCTTCAGTTTATGATCATATTCATATTTTAAGTTGTGAAGTTATTTGGTTGCAGCATTTTACTATCTTTGGTTATGCTCGGAGCAAGATGACTGATGCTGAACTTAGAAACATGGTTAGCAAGACCCTTACTTGCAGAATTGATAAGAGGTGATTTTAGTCCTTTCCTTTTTGGCCATGATGCGAAGCTTACATGTTATAAATGCCTGTTATTTATTTGGAGGTTGGGACGTGATATGTATTGCTGCTTCTGGATTTTCAGGGAGAACTGTGATGAAAAGATGGACCAATTTCTTAAGAGATGTTTCTACCATTCTGGTCAATACGGTTCTCAGGAAAACTTTGCTGAGTTAGACAAGAAGCTGAAAGAACATGAGGTAATGGGGATCTGGGCTAGCATTGCAGCAGAATGGAATATCTCTATTAGTAGTGGATAACTTATTGGTGCTTGGCATGTAAAATGAACATTTAACAAAATCTTATTCCACTTGTGGTTTGTGGATCAAAGTGAGGGTTTTGTTGATAAGAATATCACTTTTGACTATGAGTTTATTGGACATTATGCCTTATTGTTATCTGTAGACATTCCTAGTAAGGTGCATAAACTGGGCTGAATGGGTGGTAGGGAGGTTTTGCACTTAAGATATTTTTATGCCAATACCCAGATTTTGTGCACCTTAGCTTGTGGTAATTGCACACAGCTGTATCACATAGCAGATTCTTGGATCACTATGTTGGTGTTACCATTTACCATCTCCAGGCTGATTGAAAGAGGTTTTGATGTAATTACGGCTATAATTGTTGGGGAGATGTGTTTAGTAATCACATGCAGTATTGCAGTGCATGAGTGAAGTATTTGGTCATTAATGTATGGGTCATATGATTTGTACAACCAGTCACTGTAACTATGGATGTGGAATTGTTCATGCAAATTGGGGGCATGTTCATATTGCAAGGATTTAGCACCATTCTTCATTATCATTTTCATGATTTCACTTTTAAATTGTAATTATCATTGTTCTGTACTATTTTCAGTGGCTGGTGAACTATGCAGCAACTGAGATACGATTAGTATTTTATCTGTTGGTTAGAATATCGTAGAATGCCTTGTTTTTTCTATATGGTTAAGATTAACTAGAATGGGGGTTCCTTACAATTTTCTATGAAAGGTTCTACTACTTGAGCATTTATATAATCTGATCATGTTTGATAATGAAATTTGCATGTGCAGGGTGCGAGAGTTTCTAATCGCCTCTTCTATCTATCAATTCCTCCAAATATATTTATAGAAGCGGTAAAATGTGCAAGCTCATCAGCTTCATCTGGTATTGGCTGGACCAGGGTCATTGTTGAGAAACCCTTTGGCCGAGATTCAGATTCATCGGCTGCTTTGACAAAAGCTCTCAAGCAATACCTTGATGAAGATCAAATATTCAGGTAGAAGATTTCTAAACTTAATCAGCTTTTATCGAGGAAATTGGAGCACGATCTGATCAGATGGATATTCCTTCTTTTTTCAGGATAGACCACTATCTGGGAAAGGAGCTTGTGGAAAACCTGTCTGTTCTGCGCTTCTCTAATCTCATTTTTGAACCCTTGTGGTCAAGGCAGTATATCAGAAACGTACAGTTGATATTCTCTGAAGATTTTGGCACTGAAGGACGTGGAGGGTACTTTGCATTCTGAGATGAGAATACAGCTTACAGTTCTACATTCTATCTAACAGCTTATGGCTAAAATTTTTGAATTGGTTTAAATTAGGTACTTTGACAATTACGGAATAATAAGAGACATAATGCAGAACCATTTGCTTCAAATACTAGCCCTCTTTGCGATGGAAACACCTGTCAGTTTGGATGCAGAAGACATCAGAAACGAAAAGGTTATTGTTACTTGCATGAATGTGGGATTTTAGTAAGTTATTTGTTTTCTTTATTCTTAATTAAATATTATTGCTTACTGATTGCAGGTCAAAGTTTTAAGATCAATGAGGCCTTTACAACTCGAAGATGTTGTTGTTGGGCAGTACAAGAATCACACAAAAGGAGGAGTTACTTACCCAGCATACACTGATGACAACACTGTGCCAAAAGGCAGCTTAACTCCAACATTTGCTGCAGCCGCTCTCTTCATAGACAACGCAAGATGGGATGGAGTGCCTTTTCTAATGAAAGCTGGCAAAGCATTGCATAATAAGAGGTGAGCATTACACACTACACTGATAACAAAATGTAACAGGTTGTTAGATGCATGCAACTAACCTGTTCTCTCAGGACTGGGTAATAGGTTATAGGTTATAGGTTATATAATACATGCAATTTACTTATTTTTGTCAGTGCCGAGATAAGGGTACAGTTCAGGCATGTGCCTGGCAACTTATACAACCGGAATTTTGGAACGGATCTTGATCGGGCTACAAATGAGCTTGTTATTCGAGTGCAACCAGATGAAGCTATCTATCTGAAGATCAATAACAAGGTTCCTGGATTGGGAATGAGATTGGACCGTAGCAATCTACATCTTCACTACGCAGCAAGGTAAAATTTAAGACCATTTGAATCATATACAAGAAAAGACTTATTTATAAGCAACAAGTTCTATTTAACACAATTGCCTTGATTGCAAATCAACTTGGTGTGCCCCCATTGTAGATATTCAAAAGAGATTCCAGATGCATACGAGAGGCTTCTGCTGGATGCAATTGAAGGCGAAAGGAGATTGTTTATCAGGAGTGATGAACTGGATGCAGCTTGGGCACTCTTCACTCCTGTTCTTAAGGAGCTTGAAGAGAAGAAGATCATCCCCGAATATTATCCTTATGGTAGTCGGGGCCCTGTTGGGGCTCACTATCTTGCAGCTAGATACAAAGTCAGATGGGGCGACCTTGGTATAGAGCAATAACTCACGGGGAGGTTTTGACACTTACAGCGTAGCGGGATAAGAAGAGCATATCGCTTTGTGATTTTGCTGTCATTTGTTAGGGTGCTGAAAATAATTTTCCTTATCTCCGTGGGTTACGAAAGAGCTCTTGTATTTGAACTCGTGGGATACAAGGAGCATGCCAGTTACTGGTGCAAGCAAGCAGAATTTCCCATTGCAGAAAAGGAATATCCTTCCTTTTGTGATTTGAATCATCACTTTTTTTTCTTGCGTTGCCATGTATTGTTTGTTCTTCAAGAAAAATAGGAAAAAAGAAAAAACCACACACATTGATTGTATTCCCAATATTATATGCTAAATCAAGAACCATCTATATTAGAAAAAAAAAAAAAAGTTGTCAACAATAACTAAAGATGAATATGAAAAAATTTATAAATAGATATAAATTAAGATATATGATTTTGTAACATGAGTCATTATTTAATTTGTTGTGTTTAATGATTTTTTTATTAAAAATATTTTTTTATTTAATCAAATAATAATAAAAATAGACACGCGAATGAAATTTATTATAAAAATATAATTGATTATAAAAATGTAATGTTGTATATAATAGAAAAAAATTACTATTATTTAATGTAAAAATCAAGTAAAAGCCAAGCAATATTTAAAAAAATAATAAATTTAAAATTTAAAAGATAAATGTGGATATAAATATTTGATTTCAAAACTTAAGTTATAAACTTGATTGTATTTAATAATATTGTTTATTGAAATAATATTTTATTTAATGAAACAACAATAAAAAAAATGTATAAAAAATGATTTAATAAAATAAAAAATAATTAAATAAGGCTTCACAAAAAGAAAAAATGCCTCCTAAGATTTTTTTTTTAAATTAAAAACGTATTTATGAACTAAATAAAAATTAAACCATATCTTTTAGAAACCAATTGAACCAAAACATAAGATTCAAGAGCGTGGGGTTGGCATGGATAGCTTGTACACCTAGTTTTTTTAAAAAAAAAACATTAAATAAATAGTCTAAAAAGTCAGAGAAGTAATATTAATTTATTATTTCAAAAAAATACATATTAAAAGAAGATATCAATTAAAAAAATAAAATTAGAAAAAAAAAAGGTTAGGCGTTGTTGGGTTTGGCAAGTCAGGATCGCTCACATAACCTATTTTTGAAAGTGTCCGCACTCATATGCCTTTATTTTTTTAATTTGAAAATAGAGCAGACAACATGTTATCTGCCCCATAATTATTTGAAAAAAATAAAAGCATGTAACATGCCATCTACTTTTCTCTAGATTCCGGTCACTGTAGGGGTTAGAAAATCGTAGTTGATGGTTTTTTAACCTGAAAACCTATTTTTCAACTCAATTTGACTAAAAACACCTATAAATCATCCTAAATACATTGATAAACTCACATATAAACTCAAACAACCCAAAAATTCATTTAAAAACCAAAACCAAAAACCCATGCTCATATCTACCATATAGGGAAACTCATGGTCAAATAACATCTAGGATAAACTCCTAATGAATCTATTAACTTCAAAATTGATTTTTTATGTTAGAATGGTATCAACACAGAGACTTTATCTCTTAATCACTATCACTAGGTGGCTCATAAAAATTTTATTTCAAAAAAAAATAAGAATAAAGTTTTATGATTTGAAAAGTTTCATCAGAGTAAACTATGGTCAAAATTTTAATTCTGCTCTATTATGCAGGATTACAAAAGATTATACAACATCGATGTTTTGGCAATAGCTTAACCATCAACCAAGGGTAAGTGGCATTGTTGCTGATAAGTTTATAGAAAAGCCTAGTTTTACTAGTAGTTTTAGGGTGGGAGCTCAAGGAAAGTCTGGTGGTTTATGGCTTTTTTTTTGGGGGGGGGGATATGGTTGACCTAATGGTCTTACAATCCTCTCGCTATTTTATACATGCTTTAATGGATGATGGCAGAGGTTCATCATGGATATGTACTGTTGTTTATATGAATCCAAAAGATTAGTTGAAGGAGTGTGTTGAGGAGATTGGGTTGTTAGCCAACTCTATAGCTTCCCTCTGGTTAATGATAGGGGATCTCAATGAAATTGTTTTGATTTCAGAGAAAGTAGGGGGGGGGGGCAACAGCTAATGTGAGGAAATGTCTTCATTTTGGTAAATGGGAACAAAATTGTGGATTAATTGATCTTGACAGTGGAGGTCCTAAGTACACGTAGAGAGAGCAAGAGAGAAGAGGGTATAAAAGAGTTTATGAACATCTGGACAGAGGGTTTGGTAATCATGCTTGGAGATTGAAGTTTTCTGAAGCTTATGTTAAAGTACTGCCTCGAGTTAAGTCAGACCACCACCCAATTCTTGTAGAGTTGAATAGCACAGACAAGAGGATGCAAATTTCCAGGGAATCTTTACGGTTTGAAGCAGCGTGGGCCATTTAAGAAATTTTTGCAGAGTTCTTAAGAGAAAATTGGCAAAATGATCGAGGTTTGACATCTTCACTAAACTTGATGACAGTTAAGTGAAAGGAATTGAACATAAGAGTTTTTGGTAACATCTTTGTACGTAAACAGAAGGTGTTAGCTCAACTTGGAGGAATACAAAGAGTCTTGTCTAATGGAGGTAATCAGTATCTGTATAAGCTAGTGTTGGATTTTAACAGAATGAAATGCAAA
>Ga0325410_1005802_pt1 | contig 13613 bp, 19 predicted proteins | sample PopdelMetagenome_16_FD_206182 | JGI IMG/M metagenome (GOLD analysis project Ga0325410, IMG submission 206182) | Populus deltoides microbial communities from Bellville, Georgia, United States - Xylem-PdIQD-R3 | ecosystem: Host-associated > Plants > Phyllosphere > Stem > Wood/Secondary xylem... | reverse complement strand
CAAGAAACACGACACTTTCTTTACAGAAGTAACACTTTGTGAGTTTCCCATACAACTTAGAATCTCGCAAAGTTTCAAACACAACTCTAAGATGCTTCATATGATCATCAAAGGTCTTGCTATACACTAGGATATCGTCAAAATATACTACAACAAACAACCCAATATACTTCCTCAAAACATGATTCATAAGCCTCATAAATGTACTAGGCGCATTAGATAACCCAAACGGCATTACCATCCATTTATATAACCCCTGTTTAGTTTTAAATACTCTTTTCCATTCATCTCCTTCTTTCATTCTAATTTGGTGATAACCACTCATCAAATCGACTTTAGAAAACAATGCAGCAACTCATCAAGCAAATCATCAAGTCTGGGTATAGGAAATCGATAATTAACTGTTATTTTGTTAATAGTGCGACTGTCCATACACATCCTCATGGTACCATCTTTCTTCGGTACAAGCAAAGTAGGTACGGAACATGGACTAAGTGATTCTCGCACATAGCCCTTCTCTAAGAGCTCACCAACCTACCTTTGAATCTCTTTTGCTTCCTCTGGATTACATCTATATGCTGGTCTATTAGGAAGTGAAGCTCCCGGTACCAAATCAATTTGATGCTCAATTCCACGAATAGGTGGTAACCCTTTAGGTAATTCATCTGGAAACACATCTTTAAATTCTTCAAGCAATTCTTTAATCTGTATTGGTAAGTCCAATCCTTTTACTTGTAGTAATTGCTTTGCCCAGATCATGAAAACAGCCCTCGCTGAAGCTAATGCTTGTTTGATGTCTCCTTTTTTGGTTAACAACAGCCCCTTACGTGATTTCACCTCCTTTTGTTGGCTTCGTATCTAATCCTCTCTAACCTGTTGAGAACTGAATGGTAACAAGTCCACCTTCTTTCCATTCAGCATAAAAGAATAAGTGTTCTTTCGTCCATTATAGGTCACATCCTTATCAAAGTGCCATGGACGACCCAGCAACAAATGGCTAGCTGACATCGGCGCAACGTCACACAAAACCTCGTCATGATAGGTTTTAATAGAAAAAGGTACACGGACTTGCTTGGTCACTCGAATCTCCCCATTCTCATTCAGTCATCGTAAACTGTACGGCCTGAGATGTGGAAGGGTAGTTAAACCTAATTTCTCCACCAAGGTAGTTGACGCAACATTAGTGCAACTTCCATTGTCGATGATCATCCCACACACCTTATCTCGAATTTGACATCGAGTATGAAAGATGTTCTCGCGTTGCTCATCACTAACGTCAATTTGTGCATTCAGAACCCGTTGTATAACCAACAAATCTCCCTTCACTAGTTCGAAATCCTCTTTTTGTTCAGCCGCTTGTACCTCATCTTCATCTTCAGTTTCAACCTCATCTCCACTGATCAGCTCTCCATGATCCCCATGCAAAATCATCACCCTTTTATTTGGACATTCCAAAGCAATGTGCCCATGTCCTAAACACTTGATGTCCCGAGACCTCCTAGGATGTTGAGGTTCTGCCACCTTTTCCTTTCCCTTCAAAGAATCAGAACTGGTATTCCCCTTAGTAAACTCCACCTTCTCATCTCATTTAGGTGTGCTCCATGTTCGTGTAGGTGTAGAAACAACCCTTATTGTGCTTGACGTAGTTACACCATTTCGGACACCTCCTCGTTTCTGCTGCCTCTCTACTCAAGTTGCAAGCTTTATAACTTCCTCAAGGAAGATGTACGGCTGTAATTCAACAACATTAGCTATATCCTTCCTCAAACCTCCAAGAATTCTAGCTATTGTTTGCTCTTGGGGTTCCATCAATTCACATCAAATTAGCAGCAACTCAAACTCTTTCACATACTCTTCCACGCTCAAAGATCCTTGTCGCAAAATCTGAAGTCTGATGTATATAGTAATCAGGAACAAATCTCTTCTTCATCACTCTTTTCATAGTTGCCCGCGTTGTAATCTCTTCTTCTCCATCCCTTCTCCTCTGAATCTTTAAGTTTTCCCACCATAAAAGAGCATAATCCGTAAACTCAAGTGCTGCCACCTTGCACTTCCTTTCTTCAGAATATTCATACCATTCAAACACCTTTTCAACCTTCTGAATCCACTCCAAGTATTCCTCGGGTGAACTACTTCCTCTAAACGGTGGAATCTTAAGTTTGAGACCATTAGGAGGATTATAATTCTGCCTTCTTGGTCTGCCCCTATCGTCGGCCTCATCATCCCTATTTGGATCTTCATCAACTTCTATAATATCATTTCATGGCACCCTAAGTGCTTGCTTCTGTTGGGGTTGCAAATTATTTCTTTGCATCATTTGCATAAGGGTATTTAACTGTTCATGAATTCCAATCATTTCATCCCGAATCTCAGCATGAGATCGTTGTAAGCCCATAACCTGTGCCTGTTCCAAACTTAACCCTCTTGGCAAATCTTCTTTATCTCCAGCCATAATTAAGTTTATCAATCTTAATTCCAGCAAGAATTTCTTCTATTTTTGGCTCCTGCCTTAGATCCCAACTGATGCTCTGATACCAGATGATGTGCCATGAATGATTCGAAATATCGGCAATAATGAATCCGATGAAAATGGATGAAGGATGGGTCTGGTTGGTTGTCTTTCTTTTGGTGTTTAGGCTGGATTATAGTGATTTCAAGGTAAATAAGATGGAGGATAGACTAGAATGATATTTTGATAAGTCGATCTGGACGCCACAAAGATCAATCTAGGATTTCAACGCCACACTCTTTGTGATTGAAGAGTAATAAGTCAGGTAGGGTTCTTCACAAAATCAATTTGGAAGAACAACTCTTAATTCTGTGAATTAAGTTTCAAATCTTGGCCAAAAGTGCTTTACTATAGTTAAAATTGGAACATCCCTCCAAAGTTAGGAAAAATTCAACATGGCAGAAGTCAAGCCCAAAAAATAGACTTTAACAACCAATTAAGGATGACCCGAGTAAGGAGTCTTTAGATAATCTTTTTTTGACTTTTGAGGTGCATCCTAGTGAAGATGTTCATCGTGTAATTCATGACTTGTAGCCCCATGTTCATCATGGCGTCATCCTTATATTTCTCGTTCGCGAATCAATATTCGTTGGGTGGGGGTCTCCATTTCCAATAGTGCTGGTGCCTAGGTACAAGTTAACTTTGTGTCACACTCCTATCAAACCTGATTTACTTGGCTTTCCGAGAATTGGTGTCTTTGCGTGTGGGTTGTGTGACCACGTGGTCACGAGGTTCGCATCACAAATAAAGAGAAGAGGCAGTACGCATTTTCAGACCAATTCGGCTTCATCTTCCTCAACATAGGGGGGTTGTCCAACCAAAGCCTTATGCAAAGGCCGAACCACCTAACGCCAAATAGGATGCTCACTCGAATTGGAAAGGTAAATCTGAATCTCAACCTACTCGCTATAGAGATATTAAATGTTTTAAGTGTTTAGGGAATGGGCACATTGTATCTCAGTGTCCAAACCGAAGAGTTATGCTTACAAGAGACAATAGGGAGGTTGAATCTGAAAGTGAAGAGATGCCACCTTTGGTGGATTGTAGTGATGACGAGATTGCATGTCCACTTAAGGGGGAGGCCTTGGTTATAAGGCATGCGCTGGACATCCAAATCAAAGAAGATGATGTAGATCAGCAATGGGAAAATATATTTCACACTCGAAGTCACATCCAAAACAAGGTATGTAGCATGATAATTGATGGAGGTAGTTGTGTTAATGTAGCTAGTGATACTCTTGTGAAGAAAATAAATCTGAGTTGTGTTAAGCATTTTAAGCCTTATAGATTGCAATGGTTGAATAAATGTGGTGAAGTGAAGGTTACTAAGCAAGTATTGATTGCATTTGCTATTGGGAAGTATTCTGATAAGGTTATGTAGGATGTAGTCTCAATGCATGCTAGTCACTTATTTTGGGGGCGTCCATGACAGTTTGATTGAAAGGCAATTCATGATGGGTTTAGATTTGGGAAGTATTCTGATGAGGTTCACTATTGTAAAGGATGGTAAAACCATCACTCTTGTACCTCTTTCTTTAAAACAAGTGTATGATGATCAAATGAAATTAAAAAGAGAATGTGAAGATGGGAAGAGTGAAAATTCATGTGAGGAAAATAGTGACAGAAGACCATCAAATTCAGCTAAACCTAAATAATTAATTAAACCGGTTGAGAGTGGAGGTAAAACTCGAGTGAAGAAAGTAAGCTTGTGTGATGATAATAGTGCGGAAAAATTAAAGAAACAACTTGATTTTTATACAAAGGAGCTCAAATCAGATCTGTGTTTTTCACTAATAAGCCGATGATCTTACTTGTGTATAAGGAGGCTTATTTTAACACTAACGATCTTGATTCTGCTATTCCTAGTGTGACTATTTCTTTGATGCAGGAGTTTGAAAATGTTTTCCCTAAAGACATCCCTAATTGATTATCACCATTAAGGGGCATTGAACATCAACTTGATCTTGTGCCCGGAGCTTCGATTCCTAACCGTCTAACCTATAGAAGCAATCCTGAGGAGACAAAGGAGCTTCAAAGGCAAGTTCATGAGTTGTATGGTTAGTCATGCCTAGTATTTTGATGACATTTTGACCTATAGCAAGACTTAAATATGAATGATCATGCGGCATCAGATGTGCGCAATGCTGATTGTTATGAAGATGAAAATCCTTCCTCTCCTCTTGTCTTGAAGAGTTTACGAGGAGACATGAAGTAGGAGCAGGGGGCTACAAGTACTGCTTTAGATCAAGATATGGACGCAATGGGAGGTGATACAGATTGGGAACGAACCAATAAGGAGTTGACGTCAACGATCCTGGCAACTCCTCAAACCCTGAATTCCACAGAAAGGGAAACTATTAATCAGTTAGCTATTAAGGCTAGAGACTCTCTAGAGAAAAAGAAAAAGGGTTCAAAAAGCCTCTTCAAAGAAGAATATGAAATCTGGCTCCTCTCCGGGGGGGCACGTCAAGGTAATCTTTATATTGCTGTTTGTACTCCTCTCTATTTTCCTATGATTATTGGATGTTGGAATGTTAGAGGTTTGAATGATCCTATAAAGCATTCAGCATTGCGTCGGCTCATCCATCAAGAGAGGATACCTCTTTTTGGTTTGGTTGAAACTCGAGTTAGAGACAAGAATAAAGATAATGTTTCTCAACTTCTTCTGCGTAATTGGTCCATCTTGTATAATTATGATTTCTCTTGTCGTGGTCGTATTTGGGTTTGTTGGAATGCTAATGCGGTAAAGGTGGATGTTTTCAGAATGTTAGACCAGGCTATTCATGTTTCTATCACTATATTAGCTACCAATATCTGTTTCAATACTTCAATTATTTACGGAGACAATAATGCTTCCTTACGTGAGGCATTATGGTCTAACATAGTTAGTCATAGTGATGGATGGGAGTCAACCCCGCGGATTCATATTGGTGACTTTAATGCTATCTGCAACCAATCGAGCAAGTCAGGAGGGTCTACTACATGGGCTGGTACTATGGACAGATTGGATACATGTATTCGAGAAGCGAAAGTAGATGATCTTCGGTATTCAAGTATGCATTATACTTGGTCGAACCAATGTGCTGAGAATCTGATTATGCAGAAACTAGATAGAGTGCTTGTCAATAAGAAGTGGAATCTAAACTTCCCATTGTCAAAAGCAAGATTTTTACCTTCGGGTATGTTAGACCATTCTCCTATGGTGGTAAAGGTTATTGGCAATGATCAGAACATAAAGAAACCATTCAGATTCTTTGATATGTGGATGGATCATGACGAGTTCATGCCTTTGGTGAAGAAGGTATGGGATCAGAATTCAGGGGGTTGTCCAATGTATCAGCTGTGTTGCAAACTAAGAAAGCTAAAGCAGGAATTGAAACTTTTCAATCTGACTCACTTCTCCAACATTTCAAATAGAGTCAAAGATGCAAAAAACGATATGGATAAGGCTCAATAGGCTTTGCATACAGCGCACTTTGTGCAAGCGAGAAAGGGATGCTATTCATAAATACGCTTCTACCATCAGGTCTGAAGAGAGTTTTTTCAAACAGAAGGAAAGGATACAATGGGGATCAGAATACTAGCTACTTTCACAAATCAGTAAATGGCAGACAGAATAGAAATAAGCCTTCTATCACTTACAAGGGAGGATGAAGATGTTGTCGAAAGACACGAGGCAGTCAAATCAGAAGTAATTGCGTACTTCCATCGTGTGTTAGGAGTGGATCAGATGCCTAGGGTTCTGAACAAGGAAGTGATGGAATCGGCAATTAACTTGAAACTGTCTTCGACGCAACAACATGTACTAGCACAAGATGTAACAAGGTTTGATATACTAACGCAAAAACATTATGAATCAAACGTGATTAGACACAAAATTGAAAACCAAAGCCAACGATATCCAATTGACCCCAAAATTAGTGTTGTGATTAAGACCGCAGTAATCAGAGAATCAAATTTGAGCTATTTCTGAATTGATTTGATCCAATTTTCTCTTATTTAGTTTTCTGCGGCAGAAAGTAATAAATGTCTGATTTGTTTTTTTTCCTTCCCTTTTCTCTTTTCAGTTTCCTTTTGTTTTTTCTTTATGGTACTGATATGTTTGGACAGTAACAAAATGAATTAACAATTTTTTTTATATGCCGCAAACTCAAGGAGAAGAAGAAATTGGACACTAAGGATTTTTTGCGGATATACCAAGAAACGAAAATTTCAAAAGGTTGTACTTCATGCTCCTTAGATGTCCTAAGCTCCTCTAGGTCCATCTTTCTCCATATATTTTGTACAAGCCCATTCAATGCTTTTTTAAGCTTCTTTACCCTAACTCATGTAATTAGCTCAATTGGCACCTCTAATGGGTCGTTGGCATGATTATGCTTGGTGTTGGGCTGATCCTCATCAAAAAATGCTAGTGCCTAAGTACATGTTTTTTTCACACTTCTATCAAACTTGATTTACTTAGCTTTCCAGGAATTCGTGTCTTTGCGTGTGGGTGGCTGAATCGCGTGTTCAATAGGTACACATAATTTGTAGACCATGCTGAGCCTTATACATTTCATCTTTTGCATCCTTAACTCTATTAAAAATGTTGGAGAAGTGATCCCTATTGAAAAGTTTCAATTCCTATTTTATAGCTTTCTGAGTTTGCAACACAACTGCTACATTGGACAGCCCCTCAAATTTTGATCCCAAACTTTCATTACCAGAGGCATGAACTCGTCATGACCCAAATTCGGTAAACATTTTGATCCCAAACTTCGATATGTTGATGGATCATGACGAGTTCATGCCCTTGGTGAAGAAAGTATGGGATCAGAATTTAGGGAGTTGTCCAATGTATCAGTTGTGTTGCAAACTAAGAAAGCTAAAGCAGGAATTGAAACTATTCAATATGACTCACTTCTCCAACATTTCAGATAGAGTCAAAGATGCAAAAGATGAAGAGGATAAGGCTCAACAAGCTCTGCATACAGCGCATGAGAATCCAACTTTGTGCAATCGCAAAAGGGATGCTATACGTAACTACGCTTCTATCGTCAGGGCTGAAGAGAGTTTTTTCAAACAGAAGGCAAGGATACAATGGCTTAGCTTGGGGGACCAGAATACTAGCTACTTTCACAAATCGGTAAATGGAAGACAGAATAGAAATAAGCTTCTCTCACTTACAAGGGAGGATGGAGAAGTTGCCAAAGGACACGAGGCAGTCAAATCAGAAGTAATTGCGTACTTCCAGCATGTGTTAGGAGTGGAATAGATGCCTAGGGTTCTGAACGAGGAAGTGGTGGAATCGACAATTAACTTGAAACTGTCTTCGACGCAACAGTACGTACTAGCACAAGCTGTAACAAGGGAGGAGATTAAGCATGCTATGTTTAGTTTGAAGAATAACAAAGCCCCTGGTTCGGATGGCTTTAATGCAGGTTTCTTCAAAAGAATGTAGCACATAGTTGGGGAAGATGTAATCAACGCTGTTAGCTTCTTCTTTCATACTCGTAGAATGCTTAAAGAAATGAATGCTACATCCATTTCCCTTATTCCTAAAGTTGCTAATCCTACGAGGCTGACAGATTTTTGTCCTCTATCTTGCTGCAATACAGTGTACAAATGCATCGCTAAGATTCTAGCTGGGAGAATCAAAGTTGTTTTGCCATCCTTAGTAGGTTCGTATCAGACTACTTTTATCTCAGGATGGAGAATCAGCGACAACATTCTTTTGTCTCAGGAACTAATGAAAGGCTAAAGGTTGTTTATTGTAAGGGCCTCGTGGATCGAATCACCTCTAAAGTTTGAAATTGGACTTGTAGAACACTCTCGTATGCAAGACAGGTACAAATGATTAATTCAGTCTTATTTTCCATATAGGTCTATTCGGCATCTCTCTTCCTCTTACCTGGGCAAGTAATTAAAAATGTGGAGCAAATTATAAAATCCTTTCTTTGGTCAAGTTCAGATATGAGAACTACTAGGGCTAAAGTGGCTTGGGATTAGGTATGTCTTCCAAAAAAGAAGGGGGGCTAGGAATAAAAAGGATAGCAGAATGGAACAAGATTGCTTTGTTGAAACACATTTGGAACCTGTGCAATAACTCAGATGGCTCAATCTGGTCTACTTGGATCAGATCCAATCTGTTATGAGGTAAGAATTTCTGGACAATCAATACACCAGAGAATTGCTCTTGGGCTTGGGGAAAGATTCTAAAGCCCAGATCCTTAGCATGGCTGAAGATGAAGTACATCATAGGAGATGGAATGACAACCTCTCTATGATTTGACAATTGGCATCCTTACAGCCCACTCGCGGATTCGCCAAATCACAGATTCTCGATCAAAGTAGCTTGGGAGCAACTAAGAATTCATCGTTAGATGGTTGAATGGCATGACATTATGTGGTTCAAGAATGTTGTTCCAAGACATTCGTTTCTTCTATGGATGGCTGTCCAACAGAAACTCATAACTCAAGATAGACTTCATCGGTTTGGTATACATGGTCCCAATAGATGTTCACTCTGTCTCCGCAACAATGAAGATCACAACCACTTGTTCTTTGAATGCTCCTCTACGAAAGCGATCTGGTGGGATGTTTGTAACAGATGCGACATTCCAAGAATGACAAAAGGCTGGGATGAATGGATTCGATGGGCCACTGTCACTTGGCATGGAAAGAGTTTCGTCAATGTTTCTCGTAAACTGAGTTTCGTAGCTAAGTGTATCATATCTAGCAAGAACAGAATGCAAGGATCTTTGTTGGAATGTCTAGAACTTCGAATATGGTCTTTAATCAAATCAAATGTATCATTCGCGATAAGCTTGATTTGATGAGGAACATCCTACCAACAAATGAAAGCAAAAGGATCCAAAGAGCTTGGAGGGTTAATAACATAGATTTTTAATTTGATAGTTAGCTGGTTGTATTGGTTTCCCCAACGAATCTAGTGAGGTCTCAGTTTTCTGTTCGTTGGCTAACCTGTAGCCATCTATTGTTTTATGTTTCTGTTCTCATTGTAAATTTGAGGTATGCCCCTTTTAATTTTTATATCTTCTTCTTTTAATACATACATCAACTTACCTAAAAAAAATAAGAGGTGTTAATGCAGGAAAGGAGGCCCATTGCATATGTTAGCGAAAAACTTAATGGGATAGCCTTGAATTACCCTACATATGACAAGTAGCTCTTTGCCTTGGTAAAAACTTTAGAGACGTGGCAGCATTACCTGTGGCCTAAGGAGTTTGTGATACATTCTGATCATGAATCATTGAAGCATTTTAAAGGGCAAGGTAAATTGAGTACAAGACATGCCAAATGGGTTGAATTTTTTAAACCTTTCTGTATGTGATCAAGTATAAGCAAGGAAAAGACAACATTGTTGCTGATGCACTCTAGCGTAGGTATGTTCTTTTATCTACTTTGGATGCTAGATTTCTAGGATTTGAACACATAAAAGAATTGTATAAGGATGATAGTGATTTTGCTAATGTTTACAATGCTTACGAAACTTTGATTTTTGGGAAGTTCTACAGACTTGATGGATATTTGTTTAAAGAGAGTCGTTTGTGTGTTCCATTAAGTTATATGCGTGAATTGCTTGTACGTGAAGCACATGGAGGCAGGTTGAGAGGGCATTTTGGTATTGTTAAGACTTTGGATGTGTTGCATGAACATTTTTATTGTCCTAAAATGAAAAAAGATGTGCAACGAATATGTAATAAATACATAACTTGTAGGAAAGCAAAGTCTAGGACTCAACCACATGGCTTGTATACCCCTATGCAAGTACTGAAAGAACCATAGGTAGACATTTCAATGGACTTCATTTTAGGTTTACCTAGGTCAAAACATGGTAGGGACTCCATCTTTATAGTTGTTGATAGGTTTTCAAAGATGACACACTTCATTCCATGTTATAAAACCGATGATGCAACTAACATTGCTAATTTGTTCTTTAGGGAGACAGTACGACTTCATGGGGTCCCTAAGAGCATTGTTTCTGATAGAGATGTTAAGTTCCTTAGCTATTTTTGGAAGGTGTTATGGGGAAAATTGGGTACTAAACTATTGTTTTCAACTACTTGTCACCCCCAAACAAACAAACCGAAGTAGTTAATTGGAGTGTGACACAAAGATAACTTGTACCTAGGTACCAACATTATTGGAAACGAAAACCCCCACCCAACAAATATTGATTCGTAAACAAGAAGTATAAGAATGACGCTGTGAAGTCAGTTGCCTTTCGATAAGTTATTTTTCAGTTCTTTAGAGAACCAGGGAAGGGAGATTATCCCACCAACACATAACAAGTGCGCCCATTATTGGCTCTGGTTGCATACACACGGTTCCACTTTTCAATCTATTGCTGCACACTCTTATGAAGTGTCTTCACCACCTATGCTTTACAAGTACCATCCAAACTAACCCTTTCATCAACAGGCAAAGGAATCAAATCCATGCGAGTTAAATGGTTAAATCCATACACAATTTCAAAGGGTTAATAGGACCTTAACACAACTTGTGAATGTTATCATTCAAAAGAATTTAAAGAATTTGGAAGACTATTTGCCATTTATAGAGTTTGCATATAATCGTAGTGTGCACTCTATGACTGAATTTTTACCATTTGAAATTGTGTATGGATTTAACCCTTTAACTCCAATGGATTTGATTCCTTTGCTTGTTGATGAAAGGGTTCATTTGGATGGTAATCATAAAGCACAGGTGGTGAAGACACTCTCTATGAGAGTGTACGGCAATAGATTGCAAAGAGGAAACGTGTGTATCCGAACAAAGCCAATAAGGGGCCCAAACATGTTGTCTTTCAGCCTGGCGATTGGGTTTGGGTGCATGTGCGCAAGGAGAGATTTCCGGCCAAAGCCAATAAGGAGCGCAAACATGTTATCTTACAAACCTTATTTACTTGGCTTTCTGGGAATTGATGTCTTTGCGTGTGGGTTGCGTGACCACGTGATCATGAGGTTCATATCATTTGGTATCAGAGCTTGGCTCCATTAATGAGGTTATATCCTTCTGAAATTTTCTTTTTTGTTGATTCTGCAAAAATTTCTTAGTATCCAATTTCTTCTTCTCCTTGAATTTGCGGCCTATAAAAAAAATTGTTATTTCATTCAGTTATTGTTCAAAACATATCTTAGCATAAAAAATAAAAACAAAAGGAGAGAAAAGAGAAAAGCAAAAAAAAAGTTGTTCAAAAACGTTTATTGGTTTCTATAGAAAACTAATAAAGCAACTCGGAATTACCTCAAATTTGATACTCTAATTAGTGGGGTCCTAATCGCACCATATATCAATTTTTTCCATGCAAAATGATATGGTTCAACCTTGTGAAACAACCCAAGCAAGGTCAAATTCAGATTTTGACGTAAAATTCTCTACCGTCCAGTTTTACGCTATTGAGCATAACTTCAAATTCAACCGTTGGATCAAGCTGAAACTTTATCAGAAAATTTCAGAGGTATTTTTCTATATTAGGATAAAGTTGCAGGTGAATCAGAGTTCGTAGAAGACTTGCAATGTAGGTCAGAATATGTTGTACGAATTTTGTTATTTACTTCCCTTTTGACTTGTGGACTATCTATTTGGTAAAAATCCTTTTCCTACAAGGATGTGGGAGTTTGTTTCGGGAATTTCCTCATTCCATAAATATCTTTAATGAGCTGCAATATAAACTCCAAATATGGCAAGATTCATTAATATTTCAGAATCCTTTTCTTATGAGGATTCATTATTCATCATACACAAGAAAGGAAGGGTTGGTGGTATTTAATGACAGATTAGTTATTTTTATTATTTTCTTTCATGTTTGGGCATAATTAATACTTTATTTTTCAGCTAAGATCCAAGGCTTGTTTGGATCAGGCTATATAAGCTTTTCAGTTCAGGCAACTAGGGTAAATCCTTAATTTCGGGAGCATTGATAAATATTACTTTTGAATTTTTTAGTTTTAACGTGTGAGTGATTCTTTCAGTTTTCAGTTTTTGAACAAACTGAATCTGACTTATCGAAGATTAACTGGCTTTATGGCGTGATTTTACTTCATTCCAATAGTGTTGGTGCCTTGGGGTGTGATACGATCCAGAAAATGTCAAATTCAGATTGTGACGTAAAATGTGCAACTATCCAGTTTTACAGCAATACTCACAATTCTCAATCGGACCGTTGGATTGGGCTGAACATTTACGTAAAGGCTCCTGTTATGTTGTCCTACCTTGGGTTAAATTTTCAAGTCAATCAAATTTTAGTAAGGCATTGAAACATGGGTCAACAAAGGCTGTACGAATTTTATTATTTTTTGACTTGTGGACTTCCTATTTGGCTAGGATTTTTTTCCTAAAAGGATGTGACAGCTTATTTTGGAAATCTCCTACTTCTATAAAGATCTTTAATGGGCTGCAACATAGTTTCCAAGTGTGGCAAGGATTCATAAATATTTTAGAATCCTTTTCTTACAAGGATTCCTTATTCATCCTAGCTACAAAAAAAGCAAAGAAGATTTCAGAATTAATTCTACCTTCAGATTTGATTCTCCTAGCTTATATGGGACTTCTAAAGAGCAACAAATCTGATCCTATTATATTTAGGATATTAAATTTGGATTTATTATTGTTATTATTATTTTCTTCTTAGTTTATAGTTTATTTATATTATTTGGGTTTAATTGTAAGTGGGCATCATATAAGTCCACATAAGGGGTTGACACGACCAAAAGATTGATGTCTTTTCCCAAGTGGAGGAGTGTCGAAGTAATAAATAACCCGGTAAGACCGGGGTCGAACCACAGGGAGGTTTATTGTATAAATTATAGTTAACAACAACACAATAACAACAACAATAATAGTAGTAATAATAATAAAAATAATAAAGAAGAAGAAGAAGAAGTTGATGAGAACTTTGAGTTGCAAGATTAACGTAAGGATTAAACAATGATAACAACAAATGTCAAGGTTAGAGGATCCACTAATGGTACATCAAACAAGTATAGTATAAACTCTTACTAATCAACTGGAAACCACACACAAAGGAGGTTCCAATCGGATTATAAATTGTTAACATGATTACATTAGTTATCTTATTCGAATAATGCTAATACTTGTA
>Ga0325410_1005799_pt1 | contig 13615 bp, 6 predicted proteins | sample PopdelMetagenome_16_FD_206182 | JGI IMG/M metagenome (GOLD analysis project Ga0325410, IMG submission 206182) | Populus deltoides microbial communities from Bellville, Georgia, United States - Xylem-PdIQD-R3 | ecosystem: Host-associated > Plants > Phyllosphere > Stem > Wood/Secondary xylem... | reverse complement strand
TTGATTTATTGTCATATGATGGGTATTTTTCCAACATGTCCTTATATTCCTAATTGAGTTATTTTAATATTGTATATAAATTAAGTTTTCAGGGTTGGAAGTACAGTTTAGGTTGACTTTTAAAAAAAATTTTGTTTGAAAATATATTAAAATAGTAATATTTTTATTTTTTAAAATTTATTTTTGAAATCAGTAAATTAAAATAATACAAAACTATTAAAAAAATAATTTAAAATTAAAAAATAAATTTTCAAAAATACGGATAGATCACCATGTCAAACAAGATCTTAATCTATAATTCAAACAAGATTTTCATGTCCGGCCATCCAAATCAATTGTGTAATTTGCATATAGTAATAAGTTTATGTTTGAATATATTTTAAATTTTTAAGTTAAGTGTAGATCTATATTATGTTTAGGAGTGAAGTTGCTTTTGTTTTTATATATTTTTTAAAAGTATTTTTTAATAATTTTATGTGTTGATATTAAAAATTAAAAATATTATTTTAATATATTTTTAAATAAAAAATATTTTAAAAAATAAAATGACTGTTGTAATACAAAATATATACTAAAATTAATTAACACCTTTTACCATTCGTTGATCATTTTTTCAAAATGATTTTTAAATACTCGTGTGATAAAAAAAATTATAAACCATAGAAGCTATCTAGTTAGAGCATCTCCAATGGAGAAGCTAAATAGATAGCCAAAAATAAAAAACTAATATTTTGGCTTTTCTTTATTTGTTTTTCATACTGCAAGGGGAAAGTCAAATAAAAAGCTAAAATGTATTTTCTTTCTCACAAAAGTTATTTCTACATATCTCTCAAAAGAGCCAAAACTAACAAAGTGGAGCCAACAAAAAAATAAACCAATTAAATCTAGCCATGTGAAAAAAAAAATAACATTAAAATCATTAAAAAAAATAAAACATTTATTTATTCCACTCTAATAGAATTAGCTTTTCAAATGACTTTTTTTCATTAGAACATGCATGGTAAAAAAAGCTATATTTATATTATTTAAAATACTAATTTATCAATTTACCTCTTTAAAATAGCATCTTCAATTAGAATAAATAGACTAAAAAAAACCCTAAATATTAGCCAAATCCAAGGAATTTCATTTCATCCAAAACTTAAGGTCATCGAAGTCCAGATAGATAGGAGGCTGAACCTGATGTTGTCCCTCTACCTCTATTATGACTACCACCCGAGTCATGGTTTGTTCTTAAGGTTGTAATGTGTATAAGAATTGAAGAAAAGAAAAATACCTATCACCCGTGCCTATATTGGGATGCAAAGCCTTGTTTGATTTATTTGGGAGAATTTCAATGGCAGTAAGCGAAAGGGGTATTCGAGTTTGTTTTCAATCCTCATTTTTTAAAAAAACTTGTTTGTTTTTATATTTAAAAAGTATTTAAAAAATTATTTTTTTTATTTTTCAAATTATTTTTTGTGTTTTCAGATCGTTTTAATATATTGATGTCAAAAAAAAATTTTAAATAAAAAAAATATTATTTTAATACATTTCTAAGTAAAAAAACACTTTAAAAAACAATCATTACCACACTTTAAAAAATATTATTTTGAGATTGCAATAACCGCATCAAAAGCAAATTGAGATAAATTATGAAATCCAATCTCCAATCAATGCGATGTTGAAGAATGAAAATGAAAAAAAAATTAAAGACCTAAAAAAGCACCTAAAAAATAAAATAAAATTTATTTTTGTAAAATCAAGCATCAACCTAATATTAGGATTTTTTTTAGATCATAATAACCCTATAAAAAATTAAAAAAATTATAAAACTTAATTCTCAATCATTTTTTTTTGTAAATTACTCTGAGCATCCTTTAGTTTGGTCATTTTTTCACTTTACAACCTGAAATTTAAAGGCATATAACATTTTACATTCTTAGAAGTTGACGCTAGAAAAAAAGGTTGACAAAAATATATATTTATTTACAAGACTGATATTATATTTGAAATAATAACTAAAAAAAATTTTCTTTTCAAAACACAATATGGTATCATATAAACAAAAAAAACCTAGCTCCCATTATTTTTCATCTTCTTTTCGTCTCTCTTAAACAACCGCCAGCCCCCTGACCAGCTCTCTTCACAATAGCAAGTCATAATAATAATAAGTTTATGATTTTTGTTATTTCAATAGTAGTGGTGGTAGGGGGTGATATTGGTAGTAATGGTAGTGGTAGTGGTGGTGGTGGTGGTGGTTGTGGTGGTGGTAGCTGTGATAGTTGTAATAGTGGTTGTGATGGTAGTAGTAATAGCAATTAGAATAATAATACTGATAATTCATCATTCAATGTCAGATTTGTTGGGAATTGAGTTTCATTGCTTTTTCATGTATTGTATTTCCAATCTAATATCCTAGGTTATTGGTTTAAAAAGTTTACGTGGCTTGATATTCTCTTTTATTTTTTGCCTTATTATTTATTTCTTTCATGATTTTATTGTCAAACATTAGTTTTTTTAAATAAAAAACAGTCATCCAGGTTTCTCTTATATATTTTATTAGAAACTTGCACTAGGCAAAGATCTAAGATAAGAGATTTAAAGATTTATTCTCTTGCTCGGATTTATGGCATTGCAAAAAAATTTCCGCACTCTTGATATTTTTTATGTTCTTAAGAACATAGTTCAGCCCGCGGTGGAGCGTGGACAAATAAACTAGTAATCAAAAAATGATGTTGATAGTGGCAACATCATTCTACACAATTTTACACTTATTTAAATAGTAGCAACTAAAACATTCAAGTAAAGCTTTAGAATCATTATATAAGAAAACAATCTCTGGTTTATTTTCCACTACAAGTACCATACTACTAAAGAATCATACCCCAAAATAGTTACAATAATTCACCAAAATTGTAAAATAAAATTTTTAGTTCAAGGAAGTCATCTAATTACAGGAACAAAAATAGTTAAATAATAGATATGTTGCCCGCGGATCACCGTGAAATTTTTATTCATATTTAATCAAAAAGCATAATTATCAACCAATTTAATTTTGAAAAATAAAATTGGTAAAAAAATACTAATAAAAAAACCAGCAAAAGCAACAAAAACATAGTATAATCTTTAAAAGTCGCATCCCATGAAAGTTTTGACCCAAATTCAATCGAGAAGCATAATTATCAACCAATTAATTTCGAAGAATGAGATTGGTAGAAAAATATTAATAAAAGATCCTACAAAAGCAACAAAAAGAATTGAGATAAAATCTGATAGAAAAAACTCAAGGAGGATGCAATTTAATGAAAAAAAAAACCCAAATAAAATTAATATCAATTAAAAGAATAAAAACCAAATTTTAAAGATTAAAAAAATCATAAGGGGTAAAATTAAAAACATCTGTAAAAACCAAGCAAACCCGGACAGATATCTTAAACATGATCAAATCTTAAAAAGCTTATAACCTATAAAAACCTGGATCCAGGTCATATCAAGAGGTTTATTATAAGCCAATTTAAAAATATAAATTTTAAAAACTTGTCAAATAAACAAAAAGATAACAAAAAAAAAACCTTTAGCAAACCTGGTAACCAACTTGAGTGAGAAATCAAACATATGACCTAGGACAAAAAATGGGATGCCCTATAAATAGAAAAGCAAAAAAAAATACCGGCAAAAAAATATTAAAAAAATACTTTAAAAAAGACAAAGTCAACTTGGGGGTAATCCTTTATGTAAACCCTCGGTTATAATTTTTCTGAGTATTTAAAAGATGAGAAATTTAACAAATAGTAAAATGGGTTAAATTAAATTAAAGAAACCTAATCAAGATAAAAATAGTGAAATTAATGAAATGAAAAGTGAATATAGTACTAAATCATTGAAAAGAAAAACATTTGTGAGGACAAAATGAATACGTAAGATCAAGAGAGGTCAATATTCAAATAACAGAAGGTTGGGATTTTATGTATAAATGATAAAAAAGGGGTGGGGATAAATGTGCAATTAACAAGATGTTAGAAATATAAATATCATTCTATTTTCTCTCTTGGAGTGACTGGCAAGAGTAGGAGAGAGTTTAGAGAGAGGCTGGAAAGAAGATATATTGATGGTAAATCAACCGACAGCTATAATTCCACCTTTCATCGTTGGATCAGCACGATATTCGGGTATGTTGTTCTCATCCATGTCATGTACATTGTCACCATAGGGATGTTCTATATCAGTCCCTGTTTGAGAGATATCGAGGGAGGAAAATATTTGGGAAAATACACTTCTGAACAGTTTTCTTTGCTGTCTGTTGTCTCCTTCGGCCACCGTTGGATTAGGCTATAACTTGGATATGTTGTTCTTCCTGATTTTGTCTAGATTCTGAACGGTGGAGATCTGAAACAAACATTTGGTATAGAAGTTGTATATCTCGCACAGTAGGTCTGCAAGTTTGAGGTCAGTTCGGTTAAACCCATATTTCTGGAAATTTCACCATTTGATGAAGTTAATATTTGGATATGTTATACTCATAATAATGCATTATAACTTGACAATATAGATTGTTTGGAATATTATTCGTTTGTTATTTATGGTTTATAGGAACTGTGTCAAGGATTGTGTTTAGAAGAATATTGTTTGGAAAGTTTGTAAAATCGACAAGAATGTTTTATTTTGACGTTAAGAGGGAAGATTGAAATAAATAAGATAAATTGGCTCTTATAAAGATATTCCTTTTTTTTCAGTCTTAAACGATATGTGATATGATCAGGGGTTGAGATGATAGAGAAAGAGTTAAATTGTGGATGTTGTGTGTAAATGAAAAGGTTGATGAATCTGGACAGATTCGTCTCCTAACATTTGGAGAGAATTCGAGTAGAAGGATGAGAGAATTAAGATCAAGTTTCTCATAGTAATTGTAGTTTTAGATGTTAGCTAACTAAGAAATTGGTCTTGCTCAATATGGAGCTGTAGAACCCCAACTATGGGTCATCAACCGAGATTGGGTCTTGACAGACCCTGTAGGGTAGTGTTTGTTGATGAGCAATTTTGACTATCTCAAAGGCAGAACTGGGTTCTCCTTCCTTCAAAGAACTTGTAGCCTCATGTATTAGCTTTCCAACGAGATTAATCTCGCTTGAAACAGAGTTCTATAAGTCTAGATATAGTTAAAAATCTGATGAATGTTCAGACAGTAACAATTCAATGTCTAGATAATAACAGTTAGACAGTAACAGTTCAATGGGTAAACAATAACAGTTCAAATGTCTAGACAGTAACAGTTCAATGGGTAAACAATAACAGTTCAAATATTTAGACAGTAACAGTTCAAAGTGTAGACAGTAACAGTTCAAATGTCTAGACAGTAACAGTTTAAAGTCAAACAGTAACGATTGGAAAAGTCAAACAGTAACGGTTGGAAAAGTCAAACAGTAACAGTTCAAAGTCAAACAGTAATGGTTGGAAAAGTTAAAAAGTAACTGTTCAAAGTCAGACAGTAACAGTTAGAAAAGTCAAACAGTAACAGTTGGAAATTGGACAGTAACAGCTCAAAGTTAGACAATAACAGTTGGAAAGTGGACAACAACAGTTCAAAGTTAGACAATAATAGTAGACTTTCACGTAAATACTATATAAAGGAATTGAGTCATACGAACACTTGCACATTAAGATACTAACTCTGAAAATATACATGATATATGTATGTATGTTATTATGAGGAAATGAACATACATAAGAAAGTAATATATGAGTAATGGATGAATATGGATTCTCTATAATATTGGCATGAAGGAATGATAATTATGGTTGGATAAAGGATGACAACATTAATAGGTGTAATGAGAAAAACGTAAGATATAAAGAAAGAAATGATTGAAAGAAAGATTTATTAGCTATTGATATGATTATTATAAAACATATCCTTGAATGAAGAAAATTTATGAGATGAGTCTGTGACTGTAGGAGGGACCACCGGTGTGGTGCAACAGCAGCAATAGGGGAGCACAAGTAGAGCTTCTACTGCAGGTAGGTGACTTTCACCTTCTTTTTAAATAATGTTGAATAATGAAAATACTTTATCATGAATATTACTGTATTGTGTTAATTCAGATACCAGACCATCAAATGCTTAAATGTTAACAAATGAACGATTAGCTTCAGCTAAAGGCATTTGAAGAGATGACCTTGAACATTGAAATACCTTATCATGAACATTGCCGTATTGTGTTAATTCAGATATCAGATTGCCAAATGCTTAAATGTTAACAAATGATTGATTAGCTTCGGCTAATGGCATCCGAAGAGATGACCGGGACAAACGAATGATTAGCTTCGGCTAATGGCATCCGAAGGGATGACCGGGACAAACAATTGATTAGCTTCGGCGACAAACGATTGATTAGCTTCGGCTAATGGCATCCGAAGGGATGTCCGGGACAAAAGATTGATTAGCGTCGGCTAATGGCATCCGAGTGGATGACCGGGACAAACGAATGATTAGCCTCGGCTAATGGCATCTGAAGGGATGACCGGGATAAATGAATGATTAGCTTCGGCTAATGGCATCCGAAGGGATGACCGGGACAAACAATTGATTAGCTTCGGCGACAAACGATTGATTAGCTTTGGCTAATGGCATCCGAAGGGATGACCGGGACAAACGATTGATTAGCTTTGACTAATGGCATCCGAATGGATGACCAGGACAAATGAATGATTAGCTTTGGTTAATGGCATCTGAAGGGATGACCGGGACAAACGATTGATTAGCTTCGGCTAATAGCATCCGAATGGATGACCGGAATAAATGAATGATTAGCTTCGGCTAATGGCATCCAAAGGGATGACCAGGACAAACGGTTGATTAGTTTTGGCTGATGGAATTCGAAAGGGATGGCTAGGGTGAGTGAATAGTTAACCTCGACAAATGATGTCTTAAAAGAATGGTCGGATTTAAAATTATATTTGATTGCAAGAATTGGTGTATATATATATACTGCAAGTTATATATACCAAGAACATGAAGGAACTCCAAATGTCACGCTTCAAACATGAGATAATGTTAATGCTTCATTAAACTGCCAGACCATTTTCTTATTGTTGTTGTTGTTGTTATTATTATTATTATTATTATTATTATTAAGTAATTGCATTCTTGTAAATGTTTTGTACTGCAGTAGGGACGTCATACCAACAAGGTGCCTAGGAAACCTGATACATGGGAACCTACTTTTGCAAGGAATCATGTAGTTGCATTCTAAATCATGATGTATTTTATATGAATCAATGTAATGAATGTATAACTATATTTAGATCCTTTTAGATTAAATTCGTGATGACTATTTGTAGGATAGAATACAAACTCATGACTATGCATGTATATTTTAAATGCGAACTTCTAATCATGCAAACATAATATTATAAGTTTATGTAAGTTTCACTTTTAAATGAAATGTTGATTGTTGTTGATGTATGGATTATATATTGATGATGTGAAGGGAACATGTTCGCCGATTACCGACACGATGTGTGTCAAGTACAAAAAAAAAATTTTACTGTTGTTTTGGGCTTGTAAAAGCCGAGCTGTTACACTTTATATCTATTACCCGGGTCATGAGACCAGAGAGATCCCATTAAAGACAAACCTGAAAAAACAAAAAAGCAAGATTCTTAATCAAATAAATATTGAGGGATGAAATTAAAAAATAAATAAATGAAAAAGAAAAAAGAAATAGCAATTAAAGGGATTAGAACTAAATTCAACTTAAAAATTAAATGAAATTAAAATTTTAAGGAAAAATCAAATGAAATTAAATGTTTAGGGATGAAACTGTAAAAAATAAATACATTAAGAAAGTGATAAAAAAAACAAATAGCAATTAAAAGAACTAAGACCAAATCTATCATAAAAATTAAATGAAAATGAATACCTAGGGGTGGAATTGAAAATTAAAAAAAAACATATCAATCAAGGAAAATGATTCAAAACAAAACAAACATCAATTTAAAGAATAACGACTAGATTTGAAAACAAATTAAAAAAATCAAATGACGAGAGATGAAATCAAAAATAAAATTTAATTAGAAATAATAAATGTAAATTAAACAATTACTAATACGAGAAGAAAAACTGAATCAAGAGAAAATAAATAAATTAAAGGGTAGGTATGATTTATTGTATGGCCAACACGCAATCTAAGAAAAAAGATGTAAAACCCCAAGTAAAATCTTTGATGATAATACACGAAAATATTATGAAAAGTAGGGGAAATGATAATTAAATTACAAGAATGATGATGGATTGAGAATTCAAAGTAAAATGTTTTGTGCAAGTGTCAAAATAAAATACGTAAAATACTAAAAAAAAATGTAAATAAAATTTTATTAGGAGTGAATTACCTGTAAATAAAATTATCAGTATGTAACTTAATGAAATTCGAATTCATCGGGATCCGGGATCTGAGAATTATTAGTAAAAATTTCATATAGGTAGGGTTGACATCTAAGAATTTTATCCAAAAAATATGAGATTTACTATTTAGGATATGGAAAGAATTTGGTAAAAAATTAGCGTGTGTGTAAGTGTGTATATGTGTGCCCGAGCAATAAGAAAAAAAAAAACCCTACCATTTACATGTGAAAGAGGTGGGAAATTTTAAGGGAAACATAAAATCTTAAGAGGATATCTTGAGGGAACATTAAACAAGCTTAGGAAGCATTAATTGGAAGGAAGTGTGGGTGAGTAGAGAGGGAGAGAAGAAGTTCAGCCAAGAAGAATAGGAATTGGAAGCTTTGATTTAAAAAGTGTTTAGAGTTTAATTACTTGCTTAGCAGGGCATTCTAAATAGTCTTGATCTAATTTTTAATGGTTTAAAGTCCTTAATTGATTTAATTACTTGTTAGGGTTCTTAAACAAATTTGAGGAAAATAAAAATTTATTTTAATTTGTTTTGGTTATAATGTGGAAACTAGAGAAAAGTGATTAAATTGTTGTAATTAAAATAAAAATGTTGATAATTAAATAGAGTTGGTGGTCGGCAAATGATGGGAGATTTTAGGGAATTTATTTGTGAATAAATGTTGTTAAGTGATGAATTCATAAGCATAAGGTTGCATTGGTATTGGTTAATTGAAGAAATGATTAATTAGAGAATGAAAGAAAAATACAATTTTTCCCTCCATCTATTAAATAATTTCGGTCAAGAGAGAGAAAATTAGGAAATTAGAAATCTTGATGTAATGGAAGGAAATTGATAGAAATGTAATGAAATAATTTTAAATTGATGATTGGAATAAGAAACTTCTATGTTATCTATTTAATTTTTATTTTCGGTAAAATGGAGAGTAAATAAGGAAATCAGAAATTTAATGTATATAAAATAGGTTCGTGGAGAATTGTGATTTGAAAATAATGATAATAAAAGTTGAACTTGAATAAAAAAAAAAGTTAAAATAAAGATTTCTTGTAAAAAAAAAGAAGAAATGATTTGATGTTGAAGTGGATGTAGGAAAGATTGCCAGACCGTTACCGCAATAGGAGACTTCAGCACGAGCTCAGGCATCGGATATATACATGAAGCCTTGAATTTATTAATGGTTAAGTTGTATTTTTATTTTTATTTTTATGAGTTATGGTTAATTAATTAACAATTAGTTATATTGTTTCTTGAGGAAAACAAATATGTGATGCGATGAACTAATTCCTAAATTGGTGGAATTAGTGCCCTGTTGAATGAGCACAAAGAGAAACTAATTTCTAGATTAATGAAATTAGTGCTCTGTTGAATGAGTGGTTATGAAAATATTTTTTTATATGAGTGAATAGGCAAGTTGATAGACTAATTCCTAGGTTAATGAAAATAGTGTTTTGTTGAATGGGTGGGTATGAAAATATTTTTTTATGAGTAAAATTAGTGTCGTGGTTAATGAGTATTAAAAAGAACTATGTTATTTTTATTAATATGTAACGTTTAGAATTTAATTTCTTCTTACTTGAAAATTGATATCTTGATTATTTTTTATTGAGTATTATATCGAAGTTTTAATTAAAATGTATTGTGAGATAGATGAATTCATTTAATGGTTTTATGAGCATTTATAATAAAAAGGAAAGAAAGAATTAATTGATATTATGTTTTATTAGACTAATTGAATTATGTGTTAAACAAACTTTCCGACACATTCCTGCACTAGGTTGAGCAGTAGAATAGTTCTTTACATTTTTTTGGAAACCATCTTGTAATTAATGGATTTTATATTTTGTTATGTAAAATATATTTCAAACTCAATGTTTTAATAGTTTATCTAATTCTAATGTTGTAACAAAATTTTAAATTATGAATTTTTCTTTAATTATGTATTTATTTTATTAATGATTTCTTTCATTGTTCCTATCTGCAAAACTCTTGATTGTGTAATGTAATTAAATTGTAATTAGTGGAGTAATTCATTGATTACATTTAAATATAATGTGTAATATTAAATTACCTAACTTTATATGTGTGTGTGTGAGTGAATTGATTATTGAGGAATTGTATTGTGATAAGATAAGAAAGTCATCGATGATAAGACTTATGTGAAATTTGATAATTGAAAAATATGGATGAAAAGTTGATAACTTAATATCTAAAAATACAGGGAAACTCTGCTATTTTTTTGAAGTATGCCATAATTATAGCGATGTTACAAAAAAGAAGGAAAAGAAAAGGAAAAGAAAAGCAATTTTGAACTAAACTATGTTGAACCACTACATACGTGCCACCTAAAGAGAAAAAGGATGCTGAGACAAATTTATGATGTTTTGAAAAATAAATAAGAAAAGGTTACAAGGCTCTTGAAGGCTTAAAGTAGGTATAAATAAATAAGGAGTATTGTGATAATTGAATAAAATTTGATAAGTATAAATAGGATAAAAGAAAAAGAAAGAGGGATCTAAAATTGAGAGTGAGAACCAGCGGGAGAGAAGAAAAAGGGTAAGAAAAGAAGAGAAAAAAAGAGAAGATAAAGGAAGGAGAAGAGAGTTAGAGAAAATAAATTTAAAAGGTAAGATTTATATTTTAATGTGTATAATTGTGTTTTTTTTTCACTTTAATTTTCTGTTTTGTTGAAGATTAGGGTTTTGAAGATTTTGTTTTGGGTTTAAATGGTGAATTGATTTGAATATTATAGGTTAATTGTTATGGATAATGAGTTATTTAGTTGATTTTGAAAGATTGTAGGTAAGGATGATGATTTGAGTTATGGTTTGTTGAAAGACTTTGAAAAAATTACATAATGATCCTTGGAGCATAATTCGAGATTCTGGATAGAATTGAAGATGAATTATAGGTAAAATTCTAGTATAGTTATGCATTTATGATATTTTCAGTTTGACCCTCCAATTTGACCCCTAAAAATTTGATAAAATTCTAGAATGGTCCCTAAAGAAAATTCGAGATTCTGGACAAAATTGAGGATGGATCATGGGAAAATTTCCAATATAGTCATGAATTTATGACATTTTCAGTTTGGTCCTCCAATTTAACTCCTAAAAATATGATAAAATTCATGATTGGTCCCTAGCTGTAATATTAGCCTTTTCATATTGGTTTGATGAATAATCAAGGGTTGTTTGAAATTATTATCAAGTTTTATAATTTATTTCCTTATGAATTAAATTTTGGAAAAATTGTTTAGTTTTTTGGTTTTTGGAAAAAAATGACTCGTTTGGTTCATAAACATATAGGGTTATGAGTTAGACCCTTAGTTAAGTGTATTAAATAGGTTATAAGTTCTTTTCGAGTTGTTTTTAGTACGTCTCCTTTTGTATTCAGATAATCCTGAAATTCTACCCGTAGGACATCATTAGGATTTTCTTCAGTATTTGCCTTTGAGTTTTGTTCGTTTTTGAGTTAAGTGAGTGGATAATTTTCCACATACATGAGAAATAATATAAATATTTGAATTATTAATACGGATTGGATCATGCTTCTTGATAATATATATGTTGATTATTATCTTTGTTACGATAAAGTATAATCAATTATTAAATCTGAATTCTTGATATGAGCCAATACATAATTTTTAATTGATTTCTGAATTGATAGCTCTTCATTTGATTGATGTCATGAGTTGAACCTTAAGATATGAATCTGTATGTTTGATTATAATATGAACCTATGGTATGTCAGTCAGAATACTTATGCTAACAGGGTAATGTTAGTTTTTATGCACATCGTATCTAAACTCTAGGTGACCGGGGGAGTCACCAACCTGTGTGGACTGATCATCTCACAACACAGAGCCTCATACTCATCGCGTTTTGATTTCCTAATGAGCTGTACCTTATGATATTATTGTTATGACCTATTTAAGAAACTTTCCTAAACCTAAAGTTATATATATATTCCTTATTGTTGTATTACCTCATGTATGTATATTAAACATTATCTACTCACTGAGTTATTGAACTCACCTACTCATTATTTATCTTTTCATACTTATAGCTTGTTAGCATGTCACTTTTGTTAGATCTTCAGAACCTGCTCTTTTGGTTGTAATTTGTACTTTTTATTTATGTTTTGTTAGTGCTCCACAACTATGAATTTCTATTAACTCTTGTATTAAGATAATCAAATTATATTATGAAGTTAGTTTTGTTGTTATTGTTGCGTTGAACTTTGATTGAGTTATTTAAATGATAAGTTTGTAAATGAACCTTGAATAAAATAATCAAATGCCTTTAGCACAATGACTTTTTTGTATTTTCATATTTGATTGAATAATAGAATTATTACAATACCCTTACCATTCAAATTTTTTAGCCTTAGCTTTAAGGGCTTGGTTGTAATTTCATCATGGTTTGTTTGTTATTATTTTATTCAAGGGTTACATTAGTAATTTTACCGTGTTTTAAAAACACAATTACCAAAATAACCTCGCACAATCCTCAAAGAGATATTTTTGTTATAATGAAAAGACCACCTTACCCTCGAAGCAAAGACAAAAGATAAAATAATCAAGGGACAATACAGTAATTGCACTATTATAATAAATAGTAATTTGTGTTTTAGGATACAATAATATCATTAGAGAGATTAGTTTTTTGGATAATCAGCCATAAAATAAAGACTTGGGAATTTGAACCATACACATCTCCTGGGAATGTCTAAGCAAAGAAACTTACATATATAGAATGCCTACTTAATTATATGTTATTTATTTGCCTCATTACAAATAAATTAAACAAGTCAGGGCATGGATGAAATTGACTTAATGCTCTTACATATACAACATAAAAACTAATTGTGGTTATGATTTCATCTCCCTTTTTATTTCGCCGATGGCATCTTTTATTGTCAGCCTGATAGGGGTGGCATTGATTCTCTAATTGCATACGATTTGGTTAACAAGGAGTGGTTGACTATTTGAGTTTTTTCCTAGACCTGTGTTTGACAAAGAAAGCATGAGAGAAAAGAAAAGGTTAGCAAGAAGAGAGAATGAGTTATGTGGTAATGGTTACTTTCCATGCTTTAATATATATATATATTTAGCAAGAAGAGAGAATGAGTTATGTGGTAATGGTTACTTTCCATGCTTTAATATATATATATATATATATATATATATATATATATATATATATATAAAATAATGTAAAGTAAAA
>Ga0325410_1005798_pt1 | contig 13615 bp, 8 predicted proteins | sample PopdelMetagenome_16_FD_206182 | JGI IMG/M metagenome (GOLD analysis project Ga0325410, IMG submission 206182) | Populus deltoides microbial communities from Bellville, Georgia, United States - Xylem-PdIQD-R3 | ecosystem: Host-associated > Plants > Phyllosphere > Stem > Wood/Secondary xylem... | reverse complement strand
GGCACGTGCAAATTCATCTCTCGTCACGTGATCGAACTATCATCGAACAACAGAGCTAGCAGAACTTGGGGTGGAGGTGGTGGTGCTTCATTTTGCTGGCCTCGCATCTCTGCAATGAATAGCAATGGAGTGTCTAGCACACGCAAGGTTGCACTTTCACCGGAAGGACCGTCTTGCATATTCGTTGGCCCAATCGAGACTGCAAGCCAAGAAACCCTAGAAGCTCTCTATTGTCAAGTAAGTAACATTTCTTCATTTTGGAAATTGATTTCTACAACTGAAAGTTTGTGTGGAGAAGAAATGGGCTGACTGGGTGATATATTGAATTGATGGTTTGTTTTAGGCACGGGATGCATATTACAGTGGTAAACCTTTGATAGTAGATGACATGTTTGATAGAGTTGAGGTAATAAATTTGATCACATACATTTGTGAATCGAACTTTGGTTTTCGACAACACTCGAATTCCTTACCCCAACAATTGTTTGAAGCAGTTAAAATTGCGGTGGTATGGTTCCAAATCTGTTGTCAAGTACCCTCGCTGCAGTCTTAGACGACAGTCCACTTACTCTGATGCTGAGGTAATGAGCTGTTGAATCGTTTTGTTTACTATAATAATGCATATAAATAGCCCATTAAGCAAGGGAAGCGCTCTGCTGATTGGCATGATTATGCCCTCCAGAAAGGATAATTCTGAAGGATCTTTTCATCTCTGTCTAGATGTTATTTATTCATTTTGGTTTGTGAGATGCAGCTTGGCCTTTTTTTCCCCACTTGAAGATTGATTGACATGGCTGTAGGGCAGGAAGATATATCACAGGCATTTGCACTAGCAAGCATTTGGATTCTCTTTCTTACAATTGGCAGTTCAGCGTGCGCTTTTCCCATAGTCTACATAATTGGCCTAGCTTACCAAGATGCATTTGGCTCGGGGATAGCCCATGGCAGCCAGGCACCTATCATTGGGTTTCTTGCTACGGTTAATGGTATTCTCTTTATGGCAGTGGGTTCTTTGATCGGCTATCCAATTGCATCGGCTTCAGGTAACAACTTTTAACCCAACTCATCCAATTGCAATTCAGTAATCAAGAAATTTTGTGAAATATTGAGCTTTTAAGATATTTGCCAAGGATAAGGACACTTTACCCCTTCTAATGAGGGCCCTTTTCAATTTGTCACCTTCCAGCCCTAACCCCCATTTTATGGGGGATCCTTAATGATGTCAGACGAATCTTCAATAGGATACTCAAATCTTGAAACTTTGCCCTGTCAGGGATCAATCCTGAAGTTCAAATTTTGAGTGGCCTGCTGAGCTGCCTGTACTTTTATTTACTGTTTCATTCCCATTCTTAAGGTGCATGGAACAAATTCTCAACCGTATTCTGGACAAGTGAAACATGCAACTTGATAAGGAAATACTACGGCGTATATTCATGCGCGCCTCTGTGTGTGTTTAAAAGCCTTAAGGCTTTATAATTTTCACTGGATTTGTCAGTTAAACCTTGAACATTACAAACCTAAATTGGAGAAGATAGATCTTTCTATGGAAAAATGTGTTGATTCTCTTACTTTATTCAAAATATGGTTTCTTACTTAAGCATCCATTTTCACAGTCAAGGTGCTACAAGGCCTTTGGAGGAATGAATTGGTGGCACTCAAGGGAGCATGCCCAAATTGTGGTGAGGAGGTTTGTATTAAAAAAATATTGTCTTATGTTAAATATGAAAACGTTTGGAAGCTTCCACTTTATTTTTCTTCCAAAATTCTATGGAAATGTATTCAGCTGTATCCAACTAACAACATCATGATCAATTTCTAAAGCTCATCCTCTCACTGATTTTGGTGTCTTCATGCAGGTATTTGCCTTTGTGAAATCAGATCAATCTAACGACTCCCCACATAGAGCAGATTGTCATGTATGTGAAAGTTTACTTGAATTCCGCACCAAGGTTGAGGTAATTGATCTTCTGATGCCAAAATTATTCTTGTGTTTCTTGTTCAAGGAGCTAAATATGCAAATCTCGATTGTGAGACTAACTTATTTTCTTAGAGTTTCTTGACCTAACAAGGAGAACAGACAAAACACGGTACTTCATTTTGCATATTCTCCCAGAGGGCTATTACTCAAATATGGTTGCACTGGATGTGCACTGGATGTGGAGCTCTAGGGTAGAGGATTGGAACCATTCTTTCCTTGTTAATTTTTGCATCAGGTTCTGAGCTTCCACCAAGACCTGTAGCTTTACACCAAACAACTACCTTCATTCTTGGGTAGTTAGAAGTGTTTCAGAGACTTGGCATAAACTATAGTACTAAGATAGCTGTAAAATGGCCTGGTATTTCTTGAAGTTTTATTTTCTTGTTTAATCGCGACAAGGTTTTGCAGTGTTGAACCTGTATAAACTAGCTACCACTCTATTTCTGCGCTTACTAAAATTGCTATACAAAGCAATTATCTGACTCACATGGTTGTTATGCTTTTGCAGCAAACCACTTCGAGAGCAGGTAGACAGTGGGTGTATGGGCGCATATACCTGGTATCACGAAGACGTCAGAGGTGGAAGTAAGACCTCAGCCTAGCTAATAGATGTCTTCTGGAGCGACTTTGCACCAAATCAATGATTCTTTCTTCTCCTTTCGTTTATATATATTCTCTCGTTTTTGTGGCTAAATTGAAACAATTCTGAGATAACCTGTGACAAGTCGATGGACTGCACCCCGTTTGCTATTGTAGAAATGACTGAGGGTCGTAAGCTTATTGAACAGAGCTTCAAAGGAAAAGCAAAGGAGCCTTGAATGAACCCCAGGGATTTTTGAGTTTTACGTCAAGCCAAGATCATAATAAAACCCACTTTCTATCTTAATGGTCATTTTGGCTTCCGGGTGGCGTTTGAACTGCTATAACCATCACGTTGACGCTATCCAAGAAAACGCTGTGCAAGAAAGAACAGCCACGCAGCACTGAACCCGATTCGTTCTTGCTTATATCCAAAGCGGAACAGGTCTTTTATGCTTGGAACATATTTAGCCAAGAGAATACGGGATGCGTTAGGATTTTTTGTGCGAGATGGAATTGGTTCCTCTTTCTTTTTTTTCTTTTTTCTTTTTTTCCGAGGTGACAATTTATATTATTTCAGTTATGTTATGACCTTGGTGGAATGGGTCAAATAAACTGCCTGGGTTCGCAGGTTTTACAACACTTGAGCCTACAATGAATTAAAATTGGCTCAGATAAACAGCTTGGGTTCAGAAGAATGAACAGCTACTTAATATATAATTCTGCAAAAGCAAATTAGATTTCGTTATAGAGAGCCTCTTTACAAGAGGTAAGTTCCCTTGTCCATTTACACATTTCACCTACAAAGCCACACAAAAAAAAAAACTGTGAAGAAAAGCGATGCAAAAAGGCAGGACGTCAAGCATTTTTGTCATACAGAACTGCTGCAAGGTGATCGACACTTTATTAGCAAGAACAAGAAAAGAGGAATTCGACTATAATCTGTCAAAACTAAAAAAAAATTAATAATTATACTCATAGAAACCTCATTGGGCCAATATCATGCCAGAAAAATGAACATAACATGGATAGAAAACAGCAAGTGGAAAGGGCGAAGGTAACTCCATAGACTCACTCATAACATGCAATGCGCTTGGAGCAGTAAACATTCCATGGATTTGAAATGCAGTCAGGTGCAAAAAACATGACTTAGTTCTACATGCATCTAAAATTCCCTTTACTGGAGGAAATAAATAATTTTTGGTTTAATTCTAATCCAGTGCGGTCCATCAGAATTTTGCTAGCAAGTTTATTGTCAGACACACAATTTTGATCGTCAAGTGTTCAAATCTTGAATCGCATCTATAGGTAAGTTTATGAAGAAAATTTCAAATAAATACCATGAATCAAAAGCTAGCATATTCATGCCACGCAGAAATGATGTTGCAGTTGCACAGTAAAAAGAAGGTAACAGGATAATAGCAAGGAACTTTCTCATTGTTCTCAGGGCATAAGCAATGGTGCCTGGTGCATGTAATTAAGAGAGTAAGAAAATTGCTTAAAGATGGAGAGACAGTGGCAGCCAGATTGGTGTATGGAGCCAATCAGAAGTGGGCCAAGCTGTACATTAGAATCCACGATAGCTGTAAAACAGAAAAAGATGATGCTGGGTGTGTTAGTCATGAAACCAACTAAGGTTTCCTTCTTTTAACTTTTTGTTCTTGAAGGCAGTCCTATTTTCAAAAGAAGGAAATAATTGGAAATAGCAGAAGTACCAGAAATAGAGTTATAGAAGCAAAGAGCCCCTCTTGGAGTAGAGTTCCATGACCACCAAAATCATCCTCGTCGATCTTTAATATCATCCCATAATAAACATATATAATCCCAGAGGATATCAACAGAAAACTGTCAACCAAAATCAGCACAAGAATATTAGCAAAGAATTTAGCCAATGAAAAATAAAAGATTTCAAAATTAGAAACTCAGCACAACAAAATTCTGCACATTCAATATCAGCTTATATCTATTTGTGAGTGTCTCTGGAAATATCAAAACAATATCAAAACCATCAATTCTCACAAACAAAAACAGGATGCCGGCACATTTTAAATCAGAAGGAAGTTTGTCATATGAACACCTCTAATCCGGATTTAGAATAAACTAACATAAAGTTGACAAGGCTAACACTCTGTGTTGCGTTCATAAACCTTTTTCTTCTTTAAGAGAACAAAATCTCCTGAACAGCAAGAAATCTCATCATAATGCATATAATCCCAGTCCCTTGCTATGCTGTCCATCCAATTTTTCAGTTCCGGTAGATAAAAGAATGGACAGAGAAAGTACCTCTAAACTTCCCTTTTTTTAATGAAAAAATAGTAATTAAAAGAAATTAAGTGTTTGGGGGGAGGACACAGTGAAAGGAACCACATGTCACATAAAGGTACCTCTTTAATAGTTCAGCAAAGCCCCTTCACTTCAAAACTACTAATTCTCACCAGTGACCATGTTCTTATTTGCAAGAACCATCCATAGAAAAGGTCATACAACTAGCGTGTCTCAAAACACCATTGATCACCCTATCCTTCTTTGCATCTTTGATTAGTCACACTAGTCGTGTAAAAGCTACTCCTATAGAACATGATAAAGTCAAACTCCAACTACACAGTTAACAGCAAAGATTATCATGCCCTGGCACTAACTAAGCTTTTTCCATACATCATTTCACAGAAAGTAATTAAGTTTTTCGACAAAGAATACTGAATTATTAAACATTAACAAGCTTAGTTTTGCACAACCTAGGTGTAACTTCAGAGCAATAGAAGGAAATCTACAACTTTGAGATCAATAAAAAATAAATTAGGTACTTCACACAGGTTTCAGTGTCCAGCTATTCATGGTCGTTAACTAAAATACGATACCAATACTAGTGTTCTTTAGAGGACAACAGTCCTGCACATTCCATATGCATGCTTGTTGCAGTAATTTTTGCATGTAGAGCTTCAAAGATGTTCAAACTAAAACAGATAACTTATCCAAATTCCAGGATTAACATGAAGCTAGAGTAGCTAGATTCATCTACAGCACTACTAATGTCTGTCCATATTCAAACTACTATTGGTAACAGTCATATCAGTAATTCGACTAGAAGCGCTTACACAGGCTTTTAGGGATGTATTCAATTACTATGTTAAGAACAAGGAAAAGGGCATTCACAGCCATTAAGCTATAAGAAAATAGCGTAGCAGAGATAACACTTGAGTAATAACCAACAAAAGAATTAATACTAAAATGCCGATTTTTCTAGCATTGATACCAAGAATACAAAAAACAAAAGAACACAAGACAATTCCTGCACGTGTATACATGATTCAGCCACTCGTAATATTTCCGGGTATAAAAGACATGAACGAAAGCATTATTACATCAACATATTCACTTAAGCTTGGTTATGAAATATGTGCAAGAATTCAGAAACTAAAAGATCACGAACATGAAAGAAAAAAAAAACTCACAGGGCGATCCAAATACCGCCGACCAAAGGGATGGCACCCCATAGTAATCCGCAAACGAGGGCGACGACTTGCCTAATCCAATGCAACACATCTCCCAATTGATCCTGTAGTCAGTGTAGCATCGTATAATTGAATTAACTATTCCTAACAACTAAATTCTTTTTATTTCTACTCACAAATTCATTCATAGATCAATTAATAATAATAATAATAATAAGGTTTTGAGTAACATTAAACTAAATTAAATAGGAGTGTACTGTATGTGTGCATGGGTTGCATTGAAATATTAAGTATTGAATAGAGAGAGAGAGAGAGAGAGAGAGAGAGAGAGAGGAGTACCTTATCCCAAGAGGCTTCAGGATCCAACAATTTGGCGAGTTTGAAAGGAGACAAGTGACCATTTTGGTGCTGCTGCTGTTGATTGTTGTTGTTGTTCAATTTAGCAGAGGATTTCCCTTCCTTCATTGCTGCTACTCCTCTCCTCAATTAACGAATCGAACTTTTTTTGTCGGATACAACAACAGATGATGATTTGTGTACTCGAATTATCAGTAGCGGCACTGGAAAAGCTTTAATTAGGGTTGGATTTTGATTCAGACGATAGAGATACAGAGTGATTTGATTATCATATTATTTAATATATTATAGAAATTAGAGATCTACGATGAAGAAGGGGAAGGATTGGAGTCGGCGTCTGAGATCGAGACTATCTATATATATGTCTATATGCGGACTGCGCGTGCTCTTTCACTTTCACTATGATTTCAATTCCTTCTTTCTTTTTCTTTTTTCTTTCTTTACTTTTTCTAACCAATAAAATGAAATTAAAGAGCTTCTCCATTTTACCGTAATTTGTGATTATTTTTTAATATATTTTTTATTTAATAATATATTAAAATAATATTTTTATATTTTTTAAAATTTATTTTTAACAATAATATATTAAAACAATTTAGTATCATAAAAATTTTAATTTAAAATAAAAAAAAAATCATAAATTTTCAAAAATATTTTTTAAATATAAAAACAAACATATCGATTATGAAACCATAGTCTCAAGATTGAGTAGACAAGTGAAATTAATTAAAAATAAACCGCTCTCTCCCTTGTTTAAGTCTTTGAATACTTTCACATTGAAGGATCCTTCATTCACAGCCCCAATGCTCCCTTTGTCTCTCATCTCTCAACGTGAAGGAAAAGTAAAGATTACAGGTAAAGCTTTAATATTTTCTTTCAACATTTGAGTAAAATTTGTCTTCTTCTCTTCCAATCTTTCATGTTTTCTGTCTCTCATCTCTCAAACTTGCCATGTCAGAGATGAATTGCAGATGATTCTTCTATTGATTTACTTGATTCTCCTTTATGGGTCACGGCTTTTAACAGATCCCACCTTGATTGCCAGAGAAGGATTATTTCGGGTCTAGAAGCTGAAGAGTGTCCAGAAAAATCAAAACAGTGATTGCTAAGAATTGATACTATTTTTTTACAATTATTTTTTCCTTTGCAAGAAGTTGTAACAACGAGAACAACGTTGTTGATTCTTTCAGGATGGCATCTTGGCGTTGCAGTTCGGTTTGAACCGGTTTGGAAGGGAAACAAACCGAACCGAACCAAAATTAATCTGTTTGAACCGGTTTTCGGTTCGGTTCGGTTCAAAAACTAAAAAAAACGGTTTGGTTGTTTATTTTGGTCCAAAACCGGACCGAACCGAAAATGTTTAGCTCTAAAGCTAAGTCTAGAGTGTATTTGTTTTTGTATTTAATATCAAGATTAAAGTTAAATATAATTTAATTATACATAAAATTCAACCATAAAATTTAATTTTATTTAATTTTTTAGTGAGCTGCGTACATAAAACCTAACCTTAACCACAAATACAAATAGACTTTGAGACTGTTTAGCATTGTATTTGTAACTGCGTTTCATTAAATTTTAAAAAATTTATTTTGCTAAAATTGAGTGCGGTTTGTACTTTTTGGATCGTTTTGATGTACTGATGTCAAAAATAATTTTTAAAAAATGAAAAAACATTATTTGCATGTATTTCGGTACAAAAAATTATTTGAAAAACAACCACGACCACACTACCAAACACATTCTTTATCAGTTGTCTCAACTAACCTTTAGCATTTAAACAATTTTTTTATAACTGGAAGGGTTGGTTTACTTTATTGTTGTTTACATAAAAAAAAAATGATAGAAAATCGAGACAAAGCAATCATTCAATAAAGATGAAACCTTTTTTCATTTTCTAACAATCATTGACATAATTCTAAAAATTAAAGGCGATGTATAGTTTTGAATGAGACTTGATATAAGGTTTTGAATTTTGATCGAGTTATCAAGTTACTCGAGTTAATTTTTTTAAAAAAATTAAAACGATATTATTTTAATAAAAAAACAAAAGATAAAAATCAACAGATTGTAACTGAGTTTTTGATCGGGTTGTCAGGTCACGCCAGATTTTTTTTTTTCTAATTTTTCTTCAATCCTGCCCGGTTCCAGCTCCAAGTCAACCGGATCCCGAGCCAGGCCAGGCCGGGTTTAAACTATGATTAGGCGCCTCGATTTTAAGATGCCAGGATTAAGAATTTAAATGTATATTATCATGCCAGTAAAATCATTATTATTGAATGTCCTCGTAAATTCTCATAACGTTGGCCCTCACGTCTGGCATATAGCCATCAGTATGATCGAGTTCTTCCTTACTCTTCCACTAGTTGCGAACTGGTCGAGAAAGAATTCCATAAATTCGTCCGACCAAGAAATTGTTTTCTATACAAGTTCGAGTTCATCAGTGCCTCGTATATCTTTCTTGAAAGTTGGTATGTATTCCGTTTCAAACAGGGTTGGGCAAATTATAAAATATTTTTTTATTTTTTAAAATTATTTTGATGCGTTAATATGAAAAATAATTTTTTAAAAATAAATAAATATTATTTTAATATATTTTCAAGTAAAAACACTTTAAAATATAATCATTATCACACTTTAAAATACTTTAAAATAAAATTTCAACATCAACTAAACACTAGGTCGGTCAACGGTGTCATTATACCCCATGCAAGATCTAGTAGTCATAGCTTCTTTTTCTTCTTTTTTTAACATGGGTATTTAGACTAGCTTGCGGGCACCTTGACTAATCCCACGAGTTTTGAAGTTAACGACCATGTAAGCTTCTAGTGGCTATCATATTAGCAACAACATGGCTCGAACTTGAGATCATAAGAAGAATAAATCTCTTGATCCCAATCTCTTACTACTGAATCATCTACTAGATGATTTCTAGTAGTTTTAGCTTTGATGGGAAGGGTAGTTGCTTTGTGGGAATCACCAATCTCACTCATATAAGATATACAAGTAAATAATAAAATCATTATATATAAAATTGAGAATGAGTTATCAATCCGGACGATTAAATTCTTTAGGTGAGATTTAAACTCAGTTATTAAATCTAATATAACAGTAAAGCCATTGAACCAAATTATCCAATAAAATCCTTGAAATCCAATCCACTCAACAAATCTCGAAACATGGTCTTGATTGATAAAAAATGAATAAAACAACCCAGCTCCAATATTTGATTTAGTTTTGAATAAAGCGAAAAAAATCAAGAAAATTAGGTTTTTTTCTTCTTGTCCAATTTTTTTTTTTTATGAAGAATTTTTCAGAATATAAAAAGATTAAACAGGAAAAAAAAAAAATATATATATATATATATATATATATATATATATTATTTGTAAATTTACATCATAAAGGGCCTAACTAACTAGATCTTGTAAATGTTCTGTCGCTAGAATTGTCCGCCCATATGTTGGACCCAACTTCAGTGTGAGACCTTTTGTTACCGGGCCTGCCCAGTACAAGGTAAAAGAGAAAGGTAGGGATTTTTCATGACTTTTTTGCTTTCTTTTCAATATAGCAAAATCAATTTCATGTCTCGGGTTAACCTAAATTAATTCTAGGTTTTTTTTATGTTTTTTTTATTTTACATTTCATCATTTAATTTGCTTAAAATTCTACCTCCATTATTTTATTTAGTTTTTTTGTATGGAGTTCATGAATTTGATGTGTTGGCTAGAGTAAAAAAAACATTATTAAAATCTTTCAATAATATTTAGATAGTATTTTTTCATAATATTAATAAGAGTTTATTTTTTATTAATTATTATTATTATTATTTTAATATTTTTTTTAGCTTATCGAATGCATTCAGACTAATTATCCAAATCTAGGAAAAACAAATTCCTCATTTAAAAACGCTATCACTGTCCAAGATTTTTTTTTTATATTAAAAAAATCTAGATATGGCCGGTGGTAGCAGTCTATTTATACTATAGTATATCATTAATTATCAAGGATATGTTTTTTTATTTTATTTTTTCTATTTCAGTTTGTTAGATAGATGCTACCAAAGTTGAAACTGCCGACGAGTTTCACATCGACCACCTACCATCTCCCTTGACCAAAATGAACTTGACGGCCAATGGTTACTGATTATTGCTTTTACGTCAAGAAATATCAAGAGTTCCTTCAACTTCAAACTCCTCCAACCGTCTTGTATAAGAGTTCCTTCATTTAAAAAAAAAAAATAGTCACGGGTTGAGAAAGGTCGTCAGCTTCCAGCGGTAAAAAGATAAACATGTTATTGAAACCAATTTAGGCCACCAAAACGAATGATGTTTGTGTTTAAAGGTTTCTTTTCATAAGAAAAGTTCATATTACGTGTTTTTTTTACCTTTAAAATTCATGAAAAACAAATTTGGGCTAAGGTTGATATTTTGTTTCAAGATATTTTTGGTTTTCGGGATGGTTTTTTGGATTTTTAGAGGTCACGAATAGGTTTATCATAGTTCTTGAAGTGCTTTTATAGGTTTCCTAGGTCAAAAATGGATTGAAAAACGGGTTTTTGAAGAGAAAAAAACTTAGACTCTGATTTTCTGATTACCACAATTACTGGAATTTAAGTAAAATCAGATGACGTTTCATCTGCCTCAACAAGCAATGCGTTACCTGATTTGTTCTTCAAAAATAATTGAGGTGGACAACATGTCCTACGCCCCAGGTACAACAAAAAAATAGGGGCCTAGTTGCGCAGGCCCTATCAAAATGGGCCTAGCTTGCTAGCCAGACCTAGCATCGCCTAATTTTTTTTTCTTTTTTTTCTAATTTTTTTTCAATTAATTCTTCCTTATATATATATTTTTTAAATAAAATATTTAAATTTAAATTTAAATTAATACTCATTATCTCTTTTATTTTGTTTACATAACTTCTTTTAAATGATGCTTTTTTTTTATGCGTTTAATTTTCGAAGAGGTTTTTTTTTTATTCATCTATAATTTTTTTAATTTTTTGTATAGATGAACTATATTTTTTTAAAATAAAAAATGTTTATTTTCAAATAAAATTTCTAATATGTGTAGCCCTGCATACATTATTTTTCCTTTTATTTTATTCAATTAATTTAATGTATTTGTCTATTTCTATTATCGCTTGATTGAATAAAAAAATATTGTAATAAAAGTTTTTTAGCAAATATCACCGGGTAAATATCATGTCTTATAAGATTAAATATCTTAATCTATATTTTTCTTCTGATTTTTTAATTTTTATTTTTAAATATCGTTAATGACTTTTAATTTATTTATTATCACACACAGTTCTCGATTTATTTAATTATATGCATGCATAGACTTTTTAGTTTGCACTTAAAATTTTTTGAATTATTTAAATGTGTTGAGAATACTTGCATATACAATTTTTTTATAAGAAATAAAAATACCTGACTCGTGACAGAATACATATCACATAACTATCTATAGACTATATAATTAATTGAATCCTTCCATAATTCATTAAAAAAATAATATACAGCTCATGGTATATTTTCTATCGTATAATCACTGTTCAACTTTGTTAGCAAATGTGGGATATTAAGTATAAAACTAAAAGATGTGGGTTTTTTTTTTGGTTCATGATCTCTGTGTTCACCCACACACACATTAACGTGGATTGAATATGTAAAATTTTTTGTTTTTTCAATTTAGTTCTCAAACTCTTTTTTCAGCAATTTAGTTTTAATTGAAGATCAATTGATTTTGATTCCTTATGAAAATGTGAGATTGAAAGAAAAGGGATCTAAATGAAAAAAGTGTCAAACATGAGTGGCATGCCATAAGTTTTGAAAAAGATGCGCTTTGGTCCTCGAACTTAAAAAATAACGCAGATTATACAATTTTGGTATCTCAATATTTTTCAAATTCAATTCTATAATAAAAATTTATTTTTTATATTTGGTCCCTGGTTGAGAGATGAAAGATAAAGAAAGGTCGTCAGGTTCCACCTGTAGAGAGAGAAACATGTTGTTGAACCAATTAAGCCACAAAAACGGATGATATCTGTGTCAAATAGTTTTTTATGATGGAATTTCATATTATGTGTTTTCTTACATTTAAAGTTCATGAAAAAATAGATATGAGCTCGGGTTAATTTTGGTTTTTGAAATTTTTCTTGTTGGTTTTTTAGAGGTCACATATAGGTTATAATGATTCTTAAGGTGTTTATAGGTTTTTTTAGGTAAAAATAGATTAAAAATGGGTTTTTAGAAGAAAAAAATTAGGCTTTAATTTTCTGGCTACAATAATGGCTGGATTCTAGGTAAGATCAAATAACATTTCGTCTGCTTTAACTGGCGATGCATCGCCTAATTGTTTTTCCAGAAATAATTGGGTGGACGACATGTAATCCACCCCAAGTATAGCAAAAAAAATCAGGGCCCAATCAAGCGGGCCCTAACAAAGTGGTTTAGGCCCAACAACACTTGTTTTTTTTTCTTGTTTTTTTTCAATTAATGCTTCTTTTTATATATTTTTTCCCAAAAAAATATTTATATTAATACTTCTTTTCTTTTTTATTTTGTTTAGAGATCTTCTTTTAAATGATAGTTATTTTTTTGCTATGCGTTTAATTTTCGAAGAATTTTTTCTAATTTATCTATATATATTTTTTATCTTTTGTATAGATAACTATATTTTTTAAAATAAAAATGTTTATTTTCAAATTGCATTTCTAATATATGTATTCTTGCATAATTTATTTTTATTTTATTTTATTCAATCAATTTAATATATTTGTCTATTTCTATTATCGTTTGATTGAATAAAACAATATTATAATCAATTTTTTTTAACAAATATCACTGGGTAAATATTCTATTTTGTGAGATTAAATATCTTGATTTACATTTGTCTTTTGATTTTTTAAATTTTATATTTAGATATTGTTAATAACTTTTTATTTGTTTATTAGCGCCCATAGTTCTCGGTTTATTTGATTACATGTATGTATATAGTTTGTGATCTGTATTTAAATTTTTTGAACTATATAAATACATTGAAAAAACCTGTATATATAATTTTTTATAAAAAATAAAAATATCTAACTCGCAACAGGTTACCTGTCGGTTATATAATGAATTGAATCCTTCCATAATTCATAAAAAATGAAGATTTATAAAGAAAACACCCCCTTTTCTTCTTTTTTTTCCTTTTCATCCATCCCTTTATGCATCCTTCTCATTTTTACTGTTGACAACATAAAG
>Ga0325410_1005797_pt1 | contig 13616 bp, 4 predicted proteins | sample PopdelMetagenome_16_FD_206182 | JGI IMG/M metagenome (GOLD analysis project Ga0325410, IMG submission 206182) | Populus deltoides microbial communities from Bellville, Georgia, United States - Xylem-PdIQD-R3 | ecosystem: Host-associated > Plants > Phyllosphere > Stem > Wood/Secondary xylem... | reverse complement strand
AGGTGGTTGAACTATCTTAAGCCAAATGTCAAGAGAGGGCTGTTTTCAGTGGGCGAAGTAGATTTGATTATCAGGCTACACAAGCTGCTTGGCAACAGGCAAGTGAAAATGTCTTAACCAATCTAGAATTTTTTTTTTTGACAAGACAGTATTCACTCACAATGAGAAAAAAGAAATACGAAAGATAGAAAACAAAGCTTGAGAACAGTACAAAAGGAATAAAAAGCATAGAGATGATGATAAAGTCAACTAAGAACCCCCGCCTTGCAAGCCATGCATGTAAGCATGAATACCCGATCTGAGATTGTTGAAGACGAAGAGGTAAGAACCAATGAATGAAGAAGGGGTAATGTTTCTAGTGGTTTAAGAAAAATCACCAATGGCAGCTAAGAGCAAAGCCAAAGAAATCTCAGAAAGAGAGGGAGGGACTTCAACTGATTGAAGAGGATTATTTTTTCTATAAATAAAATGCTATGTCTCATATATTTAATGAGAAATTTAAGAGGAAAACTTGAATTGATATGGAAGCCTTACACCCTTTTTTTCTATAAATAAAGCTGTCTGTGCAGACCTTGCTTTGTCAGTCCATCTTCTAAATAGTTCCTTTCCCTATTGACATGCTGAGAAGTACAGATTAAATTACTAAGCAAAATCCTAATAGTATTTTTTTGTTTGGAGAATTTTAATGCTATTAAACAAGGCTTGAAGTCTCCATAGTAGGTCCTGACGAGTGTCTTCCGTCTATTTAACAACGTTGCCCGACTCACACTCTATTACCCATGCCACTTCAGTTTTGTTTTGAAAGGAAGAGGTAGATCGAAACCTTAATTAACTCTACGGAAAATTTATTATTTTTTGTTACACAGGTGGTCATTGATTGCCGGTAGACTTCCAGGAAGAACAGCAAATGATGTAAAGAATTATTGGAACACAAACCTGCGTAAGAAGGTGGTTTCTAGCACTAGAGAAGCTCAACCAGAACCAGAACCAGAACCAGAACCAGAACCAAAATCAATAACAAAAGACAACATAATAAAGCCTCGACCTCGGAACTTCAAAAATTTATGTTGGTTAGGGGCTGGAAAAGGAACTCCATTTATTAATGCTGGTTCTCAATATGGGGACGATCTTTGCAAGCCATATTCTACCATAGCATTTCCACCTTCCGATACCGATGAAGTTGAAAGGATGTGGTGGGAAAGCCTGTTAGATGACAAAGAAATTAATCTAACGAACAGCAACAGTTGTCAAAATAGTTGTCTGGGTTCTGGTTCCACAGCTAACCTAGAGCCCATCAACAGTCTTTTTGTAGGGGACAACCCACTAGGAGGGATAATGATTGGGGATGTGTTCTCTGACCAAGGACAAAATCGTTGGGGCGACATTTCTTTCGATGCAGACCTTTGGAGTCTAATCGATACAGAAATTGATCAACAATGACTTGAAGGACTTAATTTAGCTCGTATTGTTGTAATATTTGTTATCACACTGATACATTATTATTATCAAGTGTTCTTTTCCTATATATTAAAGAATTTTCAAAAAAATTTCTTGTTATTTTTAAACGTGAGATTGATGTTTTTTTTTAAGCTTGGAAAAATTTGAGTTTTTTTATATTAATTTTTCATTTAACCCTGAATGGATTTAAATGTATTAATACTCTATATCAACATAAAACAATTCTTAACCCAAACCAAAATCTGAGTGGATTTCATATTTATTCATTAACCATATTTGAAAACTATTTTTTCCAAGAAACCATCCATCATAACTTCAACGTTAAAAAAAAATTCCATGGCTGAGTATGTGAACGTGCTTTTCCCAAACGTTACCTCCCAACTTATGGGCTGAACAGACACTAATCCAGCAGCGACAGATGTGGCATCCTCGAACACCACAAACAAATGGTACTAGAAAGTTTTGTCTGGGCTAACATTGGAATCATCAATTATACTTTTTTAAAGTAAGCTGACGCTTAACGATGAAAACAAAACTCTAGGGAAGGTATATTGCCCTTTTCCTTTGGAAATTAAACACCACCTACTGGCCCCAAATAATTGTAGCTTTTTTGCCCGAGCTGATCAGGCGGGCACGAGACGATAAGATACTTACGACTCATGACATCATTGCAGATTCCAATTTATAGTAAAATTTATATTAACCACCCGATTATCCACACCTCATATGGAACATTACTAGTTATTTAAAAAAAGCTATGACATCTTATCCATAAACTAAGCAAAACTTAAACCATATTCTTTTTAAAAAAATCCAATAAAGTATGAAATTGCAAGAAACAAAAAGCATTAAAAAATAAAGGTAAAAAATGTTTGGTTGGTTGCCATTAACGTGCAACAACCATTGACAATTACAGCAGCTATAGCTGGTGTTGCACCAACCATGTGTATTCATCCAAGATGTCAAAGGTTGGCAGCCACCATTGTTGAAGAAGAACTGGAGTTGGCAGCCATCTTTGTTGAAAAAGAGCTGGAATTGGCAATCACCATTGTTGACAAAAAAGCTGGAGGAGCTGCCATGGATGCCTGTAAATAGAGGCATACATTAGAGAGCAAAATGAGAGAGTCAAGAGAAGGAAAGTAGAGCCAAAGATGTGAGAAATGTAGGAGAGAGTGGGCTGCCAAGGCAGCCAGCAGTAGCTGCCATTGCAGCACTAAGAAGAGAGAAATAGAGTGAGGTTGAGAGTTGCCAAAGAGGGGATGATTCCTCCTCCTCTATTGTTGTAAATCTTGTACTCTCCTTATATAATGCAATGGCTTCTCCCGTGGATGTAGGCGGTTTGCCGAACCACGTTAAATATTGTGTCAGTGTGCTTAGTCTTCAATGGGTAAATATCAGAACATCACCGGTCGGAATTCCCTACAAAAAAGGCCTAAACGTGTGGGGCCTTTAATTTGTTTATTAAGACACATACAACTTATTGCTTGCCTTCATTTTTTTTTTTTTTAAAAAATACTTGAACACTTCACTTGTTTCTCTCTAAATTCTGCTGGCTATGAAAAGCTTTGCAAACATAACAAATTGAAAAGGAATTGACATATAAGTTAGATGAATCTGCCTTTTGATTTGGAATGAGTAGCTGAAGTCCTGTATATGAAGGCATGAATGCGACGTGTTTAACTCATGAATCACATGATAATTAAATAATTGGTGGACCATTCCGCATCCATATTAATTTTAAAACCTTATGAGAATGACCTTATGTTTGGGTTTAGAAAGATGAACCAGTGGCTGAAGAAATAATCAATGAAGTGCTTTATATAAGACAAAGGGGGAAAAAATGCTACATAAATACAATAGAAAAAACAAAACAACGAGTATAGGCTGAAGGATAAATTAAAACACCGAAGAAAACCAAGATCCCAATAGTTGGCACAAAGCAGGATTGTAGATTATGAATAGTAAAAAGATCTTATCATCCTTGGGATTGGGATCATAAATATTGTTCAGAAGTAAAACCTTTTGTGGTTGCAAACTGTGCACGTTCCCTCTTCTACAAATTGAATTGAGATGAGAAAAGTGCAGTATAAATGATGGTTTGGAGCTGATGATCAACCTATATTTAATTAGTGGGCATACACAACGTAGAAGGCTCCATGGAAAGTTCCGTAGGAGTGAGGAAAGGTGCATGGATAGAAGAGGAAGATAGCGTTAGCATATATGTTTAGTAACGTCGAGCAAAATACTTTTTAATAAAAAAATATATTAAAATGATTTAAAAAATACTTTAAAAAACAAAAACTTCTAAAATTTTAAACAAACATGAAGTTCGTTGAAAAATACGGTGAAGGAAGATGGCAATTTTGTTCCTTCCAGAGCAGGTATCTCTGTGCTTGAAAAATACGGTGAAGGACCTATATAATATTTAAATCTAAAATGCTATCATTGATTCCTTTAACTAATATTTAAATTAAGATACATGTAGGCATATGCATTATTTGATTTTGTTTTCTATTTTCTATTTTTTCTTTGATTTTTTATTTTCATTTTTTTTTGTTATGCAGATGGTCACTGGTAGACTTCCAGGAAGAACAGAAAATCATATAAATTTTTTTATTGGAATACAAATAAGCGTAAGAAGGTGGTTTCTAACACAAAAGATGTACCATGATCAAAACTAGAACCTTTGCAAAAGTTACATAATAAAACCTCGACTTACAAGCTTTAAGAATTTTAGTAACTGGTCGAGGGGAGATGTTACTCTGTATATTTTACTGCTGGTGCTGAATTTGGGGTCGACCTTTGTGGAAAATCTAAAAGACGAAACAGCTGGTTGGGTGGGTTTGGAGGTTGAGCAAGACAACATCAACAGTCTTTTTATAGACCCCATCTTTTTATAGACCGCATCTATTTAAGGTGTTTAGCGTGAAGATGTGGTGGTTGTTTTTTAAAGATATAATATATTTAAGCATATTCTATACCTAATTATACTTTTCAAAGCTATAAAAACATGCTTTTTACTTAAAAAAACAAAAGCTACCTCTCCTCTAAATTATCTACGAATAAGGATAGAGTTGTTGAAGTGACATCTCTTTTGATGGGAACCTTTGGATTCTGATCAGTATAGTACAAGATCAACAACAACTTGAAGGAATTTAAATTAGTCTTTATTTTTGTGATATTTGTGCACAAGCAAATATATCAATTACTACGTGCTATTTCGTATCCAAATCAATTTTCATATCAATTATTTTAAACAAATCTAGTTTCTTAAGTCTCTTCGTAATTATTTTAACTTTCGGTGACATTTGATACGAGGTAAAAAATGAGGATAACTTTTTAATCCACCTATTATCCTCTCCTCTAAATCCTCCTGCAATTTGGTGGAAGCGATTTGTTGATGATGATGGTGAGCTCAGTTGAAAGAAAATGGAGGAGAAGCGTGGAATTTACCCAGATCTGAACTGTGATGGAAACACTCGATTGATGTGATCATGCCAAGTTTCTAACATATCCTGGAAAGCTTATGACCTGTTTCTTTGCAATTTTATGAGATCAGAGATAAGAAAAATGCAGCAGATTGCATGCCCATTTTGCAAAGATTTTTTTAGAGCATGAAAAGGCCACGCAACAATCACTAGCTAAAGACAAACTAGTGCATGGCGAGAAATAACTGCAGTAGCGTGAGGTGTGGAATGAAAATGAGAGGTCGAAAGTTCTCCTTGGGTAGTAAATGGGTAATACACTTCGGTTTTTGGAGGATAAGTTTATTTTTGAGTTTTAATAGTGTTTTTTAATTAAAAAATTTAAATTTATTTTTTTATTTTAAATTAATATTTTTAATATTTTCAAATCATTTTAATGTACTAATATTAAAAATAATTTTTTTTAAATTTAAAAAATTTATTTTAATATATTTTTAAATCAAAATCATTTTAAACAACAACACAAACCATTTATTTATTTATTCGAACCATGAATAAGTTCTTTGACTCATAAAGAATTTTTTCCATTCCATTTATTTATTCGAACCATGAATAAAGAGTCTAAACAGTTTTTTTCTTTAACCTAAAAACTTTTATTTATACATAAAATGTTAGTTTAAAGTCAAAAAACTGCCAGGTTATTTTTTTTTAATACGTGGTAATTAAGGTAGAACAACAGAATTAATTCTAGTAATTCAACACCAATTTTGATTCAAAGAATTAGTATTAAAAAAAAAAGCTAAAAGGGAGACATTATGTACCAAGCAACATCTCATTTGCCTTCTTCTGCACTATTTTCTTAACTTCCTTTTGCTTTTAGTTTCAATTAGCTTTTTCTAATTTTTATCTTTGTTTCAAAGCTTAGGTTCTTCTCTTTTGTAAAGAGATTTAATTTTAATTTTTGAGTTCATTGATTTTATTTAGAAATGCAACTAAATAACATAGTGTTGTTGGAATCTTAAAAAACTTAGTGAAAATATTTTGTTTGTATAAGAAGAACAACAATAAAACTTTAAAGATAAATAATTGATCTTTAGCGACAACAAATTATTATTTAATTCTGATTGTAAAGTGTTTAATAAATAAATATCTTACATGTACATTAGTTTTAGATTAATTAGAAATTATTTTTATATATGATGATATGCATGCTAGGATCTTTTATGATTCATGTCGCTATCCGACATCGTGACTACCTCGAAAAAACAAACAAACAAACATCTGACATTTTATTCTTAAAAGGAAAAGGTCTTATTTAAGAAGTTGTCACCTGGTATTATGGTCATTAGAAATCCTAACTAATCAATATAAATTTTATGGTAAGAGAATAATTATGCTAAAAGAAAGATATTATCACCTTTTAAACATCTTATCTTAAGTAGATGATGATGTTAATCAACACACAAACACTAACAAGGACCCATTATATGTTCCAAATGGGCCAATGACTAGGTCCAAGACAAAGGCATTGAATGCATTGGTTTAGAAGGTTTCAACCAAGTCAAATTTGAAAGGTCTATTGAAGCATAAAATAAGGCTGTAGTACATCTTATCCATATGTAAGAGGGGCCCAATCCAACCTTATTTAGGCAAATAGATGAGGAGAAATCATAGAAAAGGAAACAAAAGTATCCAAGCTGACTTAGGAAACAAATTGGTGGTAAGGCTTTCTAATTATGCAAGGAGATTATTCCAACAACTTTAACTGTGTTTTCTAGTATTAGAAGGGTTCTAAGAGGCGGGAAAAAGGGGAATTAATACCAATAATTACTTTCTTTTCAAAAGGAGAAAAAAAACACAAGTCTAAGAATATCAGAATCCTACTACAACCTGTAAATAACATGAGCGACTACCTTTCCTTTTGTTTCTAGGATTAATGAGCTGCATGAAAGACTATAAATAAGCATTAAAATCAATTTTGTAATATTTTATTTCCTTCTCTTCTTCTCATAGCAGAATAAGGATTTAATATTATAAGCTTTATTTTATTTTGTTAGCTACAACTCAAAGCTTGTTTGAGTTTAATTAATATTTTGTTTTCAGTTAGGAACTAAGGCTTTTTTGGATCAGGTTATGAGCTTTTCAGTTTAGGATTTTTGAGTCAATTTTATAAGTGGGCTAAATTAGTCTATTAGGGTAGATCCATTAGGGTTATATTTTTATAAGTATTTAAATCCTTGTAAAGCCTAAAGATATGACCTCTTTTATCAATAAAAATTTAGAATGTATTTTTTTTAACTTGTGTGAGAGTGATTCTTGCGTTCTTTATTTCATTAACGAACTAAATCTGATTGATCAAAGATTAATTGGCTTCGTGGTGTTATTTAGCTTCATTCGAATAGTATTAGTACCTTGGGATAAGTTTTTATTATGTCACACATCTATCAGATCTATTTTGATTTTCTAGGATCAGATCTTAATTTTGATTGTGTGTTGTGTGACCACATGATCATGAGGTTTATATCAGAGCTAGGTTTTAAAATAAGGTCACACCCTTCTGTTATTTTCATGTTCTTAGGTTTAAGTTTTTCAGTTTTTACGTTGTTCATCATCACCATCTTCTTCTTCTTTGTGTTTGTGGTAGATAAACAAAAAAAAAAAAGAGTAATATTTCATCTTATTGTCTCTAATAATATCAGTAGCATAAAAAAAAATTAAAAAAAATGAAAATTTTAGATCAAATTTAGAGGTTGATTCAATTCTGCCGTAAAAACACAACTATTAGTGAATTATATGCAAACCACCTCAGAATAAACATCACCACTAATAGTGGTTCCACCATGTGATCCAGTCACTTCTTCCCTCTTGAGTCATCAACAACAACCACTTGCATCTTTGGAAATGAATCGAGAGGAAGAAAACACAATAAAAAAAGGAGATAAAAACTGATAGAATTGTTTGTGTGATTTCTTTTGGGTTTTACAAGTAGCGGTATTCCTAACTGCCAGTACAGGAAGAAAGAGAAGGTGGAGATGTTCTCGATTTCCTGTTTTTTCATTTTCATCAGAGGCGGCGCGTGGCTCTACGCGCCCCTGTGGCGGTGGTGCGTGCAGCACACGCACCGCCACTATTCTTACATTTCCAGAATTTTCCACCAGTGTTCTTGACTTTCCAGCAATTTTTCCATATTAATTTGTGATTTTTAGAAGGCCTATATTTTAAATTATAAATGTTTAATCTGTGTGTTTAAATTATTTTTAATTTTGGTGATTTGTACAAATGTAATTGTAGGGTATGTGAGTAAATATAGTAAAAAAGGAATGTGTATGTGTTTGTATTTTCTTATATGTTTTTGAATGCTTAAAACTAAAAAAAAAAATTAAATGTTTTAATTGCATATAGCTAAGCTCTAAAAAATATAAAAAAAATCATATCATTTAGTATTTCCATATGAAATTTCAAAAATATGTATTTGCGTGCATTTTGAGATTTAATAACCTTGACCAATATTTCAATAACAGATGAAATTCTAATTCATGATAATTAATCATCAATATTCTAGTATAAAATATTGGACCTTCAAGTGAGGCTGATATTTAAATATCAGGAGTTGATCAAAAAATTCTTAAAATAATTCTAAATATTCATCAATTTTAATTGAGAGTATTTTTCATTGTAATATACAAATTATGAAAAACTTTTTTATACAAAAATTTATTTGGATACACGAGCCAATAATAAATTCTTAACACCAAATTTATTCACATGAATAAATCTCAATCCTAAGCCATATATAGACCATCGATCAGAAAACCATCAAAACCTCTAAACAACACAAAGAAACTTACCTCAGATATGGTGCGATAGTGATGCTAATACTTGTCCTAACCACAACCAATCTCTTACCATTGAATCTCTAATTAACTTAATATATTCGAGTTTCTTAACGACCTTGAACCAAATAATTAGATGGCGACTCCCATTAACCTCTGATACCGCGCGCGTCCATGTGCGACACCAAGTATACTCTATGACCTTCAAAGTAGCCCTTAGAATGGGTCAAGCAAGTATGGTTTGTACATTATTTTGTTCATTTTGGAAAGATTTTTTGTAATTACTATTTTCATACAAGGGACATCTACTAATTTTTTAGAACTCTTATAAATACCCTTTAATTTTTTTGTTTAATTTTAACATCAATAAAGTGCAAGAGAGAGTAAAGGAAAGGTAGAAAAACAATTGTACATCCTTTTAAAGAGTTTTATTGATCATACACCTGTATATTGTGCTATTACGGTATAAGTTTTGTTTGATTTGCTATTGCGATGAGCATAATCAATTGAATGACTAAAGAAATCAATACTTAAGTTATCTCTTAAACTTATAAAAAGAGTAGTTGTCAATTTTATTTATGCAATCACTTCTTTTATATATATATATAAAAGCCTATTCACTCCTCGATCATTAATTTGACTCTTGAACCATAGCTAAGACTTTATCATCTTATTATTTTCATGGTTAAGAAATTTGGCCGGCATGTTAACCCATATTCGAATGATTTGATATCTTGGTCTAATTTAAAATAAGTAAAACTTGTTCAAATTTAGATAATATGGTTGTTTAATTCAAAATTTATAGATTGAAAAATTAACAAAATAAATATTTAAATCAAAATAAAAATTATAGAGCTTTATCTTTTAATTTTGTATTTCTACTATAATTTAAAAGGATAAAAAAAGGGATGAAATCATAAAAAAAAAGTGAAAAAATCGAGAAAAAACCATCAAAAAATCATCTTATATAAACAGTAAATCACCTAGAAGAGGGTTTCCCATAAGCATTGCACGGCGTTGAAACTTCCCTCTCACCTGCTCTGCAGTTTTCGGAACGGTCCCCATCGTTGGCCGAGCCAATTTTGTTTCTTGCTAAGTGCATCATATTAGTCAGAAATGATGATTACTTTGTACTAGGAGACAACTTGCGTGCAGGCTTTTCAGTCCATCAATCAATGCATGGTTTTATCATTTATGTCAGAACAGGAGCTGGTCCACTTGAGTGTTTAAACAGTGTTACTCTGTGCGGACACAGTCCCCTTTTTTTTTTTTTTTTTATAATAAAACTATGGTAACCGACCGAGGGTTTTAGTTGAGCAGTGATTTTTAATTTGAAAGATCATGTAATTTTGTCTCCTGGTATTTATTGAGCACTTATAACAAAATGGAAGACTCCAATCGGGGTGGGAAAACGTTTAACGTTTTGGAATCCTCTTTGTGTTTTCAGACCATGCATTTAGCTGTTGTCACGAACTATAAAATTGAGCTCAGAAAAGTAATATATATATATATATATATATATATATATATATATATATATGTGTGTGTGTGTGTGTGAATTGGTTAATTATACGTGATATTGAGTTCGTTTATATAAATATATTTATTTTTAATAAATATTTTATTTATTTTTAATATTCATCAAATATTTTCCTAACGATTCAAATATTTGATTAATTAATATAGAGTAAAGATAAAATATTTAGAATAAAAAATATTTTACAAAGAAAATTATAAAATTATTATAATTATAAGATTTCTATTACATCAAAGTATTATTTCTAAATATTCATGGTCAATATTCTATTAAAACTATGTATTAACTAGAATTGTTAAAACTAATACATATTATATTTTTTTTATTTGTGAAAGGAAGCAATTTATCTTATTTGCTGAGGTATAAGAGATAACTAGAATCAATATGTAGGTGCTTATCAGAAAATACACACACTGAATTAACCCGCATGAGATTTCTATATGGAGAGATCATTTGTGTTTATGAAAAGGTTCACATGACGGTTGTATAAGTGATTCTTAAATTTGATATCACTAAGTTATCTTATACAGAGAATGTTATGTTTTGGTCCTGCTACACGTCCTAAATCAAGGATAACAAACGAGCAAATATTGGTTATAACATGAATTATATGAAGTTATTTGAATAATCAAGAGATAATTCGTTACCCTATATGAATTAAGAAAAATATTTCATTTATTTTCAAATAGTATTGATTGTAAATCCTCATGCAAAGTCGAATGAGATTTGAATAGAGTTTCAAATCTTATTCAAAAAATCAATGATTATGGTGTTGGGAACAAACATGATTTGATAGAGTAGACATACTATATACTATAATGTCTAAATCAAAACATTGATGATGAAAGGATAATAAATTTATAAATCAAGTAGGGACTTGATTGAATAAATTTATAAAATTATCCTAAAATAATATATATGATATTATTCAGGTGACAAATTAATATCATATCATTTATAGAAATTTCAGATTTTTCTATAAATAGAATGTTATGTCTTTTATTTTCTATATAGTACACTATACAATACAGAACACCTGAAAAACATAAAAAAAAGAGCTAACACTCAAAGACATAACAATCAATCCCTTTTAAAGGGTTTATGAGATTTTTCACTGATAGTTCGTGTGGATTATCGTTAAAGGTTAGACATTTTGACAATTTGTGGTTTGCAACAACTCTACCTTAAAGCAATTATTTGAAGCTAAAAAACAATATGATCTTCCGATAATATTTGTATAAACCTTGAATAACTCTAAATTTATCTATTGAGACCCCTGAGATTGCTTTAAAAAAAATTATATTTACAATTTTTACTGCGTCTCAGTGTAATCAACATGCAATGTACTTCACATGTTTGTATATATCTTACATACATGATAACTTTTTTTTTGATAACCCGGGGTATCCGGGTCAGCTTACGCGCATCATGACTAATCCCCGGACCCACTGAACACCCTGCAAGCCCAGTAGACAGGTAAGGCACCGCAGGGATGACAGACGTGCACACTGAGGCTTGAACCTTGGATGTAGAGACAGGAAAATCTTGCCAAGACCGTTGTGTCACAAGCCTCGATGCACTTGATAACTTTAATTAGATGGGAAAACACTACTGTTAGAGGCACTATGGTAAGTTCAATAGGAGCAAGGAAAGGTGCGCAGACTGAAGAGGAAGATATAATTCCAGGGAAATGCGTTGAAAAATATCATGAAGGAAGCCGGTATCAAGCTGGTACCCATTGGTTTCTTTATTTTTTATTTTTGGACAAGCCAGAGCATTCACTAAAAGAACCAAATGAGAAAATAAAATACCAAAGATAGAAAACAAAGCTTGCGAACAATACGAAAGAAATCGAAGGATAGAGATGATGACGAAGTCTAGTAAGAACCTCAGCCTCGCAAACCATGCATGTTAGTATAAATACTCGATCTGAGATTTTTTAAGGAAAAGAGGTAAGAACAAATGGATGAAGAAGTGGTTCTGTTGCTAATGATTTAAGAAAATCAACAATGGCAGCTGATAGTAAAACCAAAGAATAGTCTAAAAAAAGAGAGGGAGATGCGAGAAAGTTTGAAGACTTGAAATGATCGAAGCCTCACTATTTCTCATAATGAAATTTGATGAAATATTATTGGAAGGAGCCAACAAGAAAGTGGCTTATATTGAAATTTGCATATATCTTAGGGGCCGGAGAGTGCAATCAGGTTACAAAGAGGAATTTTTTATTTAATTAAAATTAACTCTATTAATTTTTTTTTAATCTTTATTTAATATTTGAAATTATAATTTGTAACACATGAAGCGGTTTTTAGTATTAAACGAATCGGTTCTCTTTCACACAAAAAAACAATAAAAATCTTTCTTTCAAAAATAAAATTTTATTTTAAATAATATATGGCCAAGTCTTTCAAAAAATATTAAAAACTTAATTTTGGTAATAAAATATTATTCACTTTTAATATAAGGATAAAAAAACATGTATAAGGTTAATATTAAAAATATTATTGGAAATAATACAACTCATTAACTTCTAATATAAAGATAAAAACTGCAAAGAATTTTATCCTAAATATTATTTGGAATGATATTGTAGCAAAAATTTCAATTTCACCCAGAAAATAACCTTAATGATAATTGAGGACATATCACCGTTTTAGACCAAGTTTTTGACTTAGAAAACCAGAGCTTGTTCATCGTAGAAAATCCTTCATAGTAAGCTGATAGGAATAGAAACATTATTAAGCCATAACAAACAAAAAAAAATACAGTTTATTTCAAGTAAAACGTATTAAAAGTGTTAATATCTTTTATTTACATAATTAGTCCCTTATTTATAATCTTCAAAAGAACAATTAGAATTCTTAATAATCATAATAATACGATGTAATAACTCCTTTATTCAACCAAGGACTATTCCAAGACACCATTTGAAAAATGTCATCGCGCCTTGCGCCTTGCGCTCCTGCAAAGAGGGTTTGACACTAATCTGCCAGTTCCACATTTGCAGAACCCAAGAACAACAAATTGGTTATTCAAGACTCAAAGTTCTAGATGTCTAATCAGTTCGGTTTAATTCAATTAACACCTTAAAATATCAATTAAATCTTTTAAATCATTCAATCATCAAATCAATATAAAAATCCTAAACACTTTTAAAATCCTTCCATATTCAAATCCTAATAAAAAAAAATAACAATAAGGGTTGAGTTTGGGTGTAAAGCCAAAACATGGGTGTTAGAGTCCTGGCATGTTAATCTTTTAATTGGTACACGGCTTAATAGATTCATTACGGAGTGCATTACTTTGCAATTAAATGGGAAAGATTATAAGATTAAACTGCAGGAATTGGATCCTCTGCATTAT
>Ga0325410_1005796_pt1 | contig 13616 bp, 4 predicted proteins | sample PopdelMetagenome_16_FD_206182 | JGI IMG/M metagenome (GOLD analysis project Ga0325410, IMG submission 206182) | Populus deltoides microbial communities from Bellville, Georgia, United States - Xylem-PdIQD-R3 | ecosystem: Host-associated > Plants > Phyllosphere > Stem > Wood/Secondary xylem... | reverse complement strand
ATCATTATCTTTTTAATAATAATCAAATTTGACCCAATTTAGCTAATAAATCTGATAACCTACTAACTTGATATCTAGTCTAGATATGATTTAATTTTGAATCACTTAAGAAATTAACCTACTTAAATCTGAATAACTTTGTCAAAATCAGGGTGAGACCCAAATATTAATTTTTTTTATTTGTTTTTCATCAAACAAATCCTTAGACCAGGTATTGTAACTATTGTTTTTTTTTTTTCCTATGCAGAGAGATCATACAGTGCTTTGGACCCTTCCTATGCCTATCCATATGCTATTCACCACTTAATTTCGCTTGATCAAGGAGTTGCTGAGGCAAAGTGATCGACAAAATTATCAAGAATAAGCAGGCTTCTATTTATTTGCTACTACTTTCGTGGTCTATTTACTTTATATTATGATTTTATTCCTGCTTGTTGTATGCTTTTGTTGTGATGATTAAACAAGGTGACTATAATGTTATATATATTCTTAAAATGTGTACAATAATGTATTTTAACTATATTTAAATGTGATTTTTCAAAACAATTGATTTTTTAGGTATTTTAGAATATATTAATACAAAAATCATTAGAAAAATAGCAATTAAATTTAACTCATTTCAGCTAGCAAACCCAATAACATACTAACATGAGATCTAACCTAGATGGGGTTTAATTTTGAACCATTTAATAAATTGACCTGGTTAAATCTGGATAACTTAGTTAAAATCAAGTGTAGACTCGATTGCTATTATTTAATTAATTAATTAATTTATTTTCCCTTGAACAAAGTCTTAGACCGAGTTTTATAACTATTAATTTTTTTTATTGAATTTGATAATTGAATTTGAATTTTATTAGCATCATAATCTTTAATAACCATTTAACACTATAGCGTCGTGTCTTCCTGTTAGTAAACAAAATTAGGTCAACACTTCAAAAATATTATCCAACTATATAAGTAGCCTTAACTTTTTTACTAAAAAAAAAACTTTATATCAATTTTATCCATATTGATTTTCTTCAAAAAAGACATGATATTATAAGAAAAATAACATATTTTGTTGGGTAAATCTAACGTAATTCCTTATTAAAAAATCAAAATATTATGATTGTTGAATCGATGAGAAAATAGTTTAAATGTAAAATTAATATTATAATAATTTTGAAAATATATTTAAGGATTGCATAAAGTTTTAATATTGAACTCTTTTAGGGAGGCCAGCGTTTATGACATTAATAGTCTGCGTTCACTTTTTTAAGCAAGATGGCAACAGACCCATCCCTCTCTGTTATTTTATCCCCACCGCTAATACTTTGCATGTATAAAATTATGGCAACAACATGCCGACTTTGAAGTTATAATGAAATTGCCCAATTAACTTGGTAATAGGTTTAACAAGAATTTGAATATATAATCATTGATTAAGAATTAATTCAGGATGATTTTTTTTAATATTAAAACTGATATATTAGATCGATCCAAATTTTATATCTTAAGTACTCGAACTAGCGATTCGATCATTGGACTATAATGAGTTTAAGATTTTTTTTTAATTTTTTTATATAATTATAGAATAATAAAAATAAACACAAGTAAAATTGAGTATCAATCAAATACAAATTAAATATTAGTATTTTTATTTAAAACTACAATAACCTTATATATATCAAACTAAAATAATTTATAAAGATAAATTCAAAATCAAGTAAATATTGAAATATAAAATTAAAAAAAAAGAGGAACAATGGAAAAGGGGAGGGGGGATGTAAAACTAACTAATAATGAAATTTTCCTTAATTGAAAATATTATTTTTAAACAAGATCCTAATTTTATGCTTCCTTGTCTTTCATAAATATTGGTAATGGACCTTTCCAGCCAAAGCATATTTTGACATTTGGACTTTGTCACATAGTTTTGAAGCCGGAGTTGTTGCTAAACCAAGCACAATAAATAATCAGGGCATGGGTAAGTTGAGTTCATCTGGTTCAGTCAAAACAAAAGATAAATTTTAATATTACACCTATATAGAACACAAAATAAAATACTCAAAATAAAAACCAAACATAAAGTATAAAATATTTAAAATAAAGCATCCACATTTAAACACAAAGCATTAAAAAACATAAATTTTAAACCAACTTATTTATTTTATATTAGATGAACACATTAATTTTTTTGTGTTCAAAAGAACAAAATCTAAATCAAGTGTCGATGAAAATGACTTTATCTCATCAATGTCTATCAAAATATTATCGTGTTTCTTTATAACACTTATATAAAAAACATATATAGCAACCATACAACACTTATATTAAATAAACTTAAATTTTAAATCAATATCACAAATGTAATTCAATACTCAAAATACAAACTAAACAAAAAGTTTAAAATATTTAAAATAAAACATCCACAATTAAACACAAAGTATCAAAAAACATAAATTTTAAACTAACTTACTTACTTATGTTAAATGAATTTTTTCAGTGTTTAAATGAGCAAAATCTAAATTAAGTGTTGATGGAAATGAGCTCATCTCATCAATGTCTATCAAAACATCATCATGTTTCTTTATAACCTTATTACTATAGTTGTCGCACTCAATATTGCGACAATCTTTAAAAATTAAATTCGTGGGAAAGAACAGAATTTCTAGCGTCCTGTTCTTTTAGGGAAAAATGTCTAGTGTAAGGAGTCGTCACCTAAAATTATGGTTACTAGAAACCCTAACTGGTTAGCAGAGATTCTATGGTATAAGACTGGTTACGCGAAAGAAAAGATATTATCACTCTTTAAGTGTCCTATCTTAGGTAGACTACATTGCTACTTTTATCTTAAATTGCTAAGGATTTGTTATATTATGCTATCGATGGTCTGCTTGTAATATTCCTAATTCTGACGCCAGCAAACATTTGACTACAAATAGTACTAGGGGTGTTCAAAAAAACCGATAAACTGAGTAAACCGACAAAAAATTAACCGAAAAATAAAACCAAAAAATAAAACCGATTAAACCAATTAGATTATGTAGAAAAAACCCCGGTTTAGTTCGGTTTTCGGTTTTGTAGTGCAGAAATCGGGTTAACCGGACCGGTTAAAAAAAAAGGTCCCTAGGCTAGGCTAGTATAAATAGAAAAAGTTGCGCTGCATCCCTCTCTTCTCTCCAATTTACTCTCCGCCAGATATTTTCTAAACCCTAGCCGCCGCCCATGTTTCACAATCTTCATCTCAGCACAGCCCCCCATCTTCATCTTCATCTCTCAACCTTTCTCACAACCCCCCCTCCACACCCAACATCTTCATTTCTCATCTCTCTCAACCTTTCTTTAAGGCTTTAAACACAACCCCCCCTCCTCCCCCAAAGTAGATCTGGTGAATGAACCATCCTTATCTCTCATCTCTCCATCTTTTTGTTCTTTTGTTTAAGGATAGCCGACTAAGCTCATGGATTAACAACCAAACAGCAGCTCTGGAGCCCCCTCTCTTCAATCTTTATCTCTTAATTTTTTTTGTCCCTTTTTACTTTTTTTCCTGATTTCTGTAGATCTATTATGTATTTATTTCCTATATTTATTTACAAGGTTGTTGATTTGCCATAGTATGCTCATGTTGCGATTACTGTAATGGATGTTGTGAGAATTATTTATTTACAATTTCTCTTCGGTTTTATCCATTTTTGGTGGGGTATTCTTCAGTGGCTGACAATTTATGCACGATGTAATGCTTAACTGGATGGCAGTTGGGATGGATCCTATACCCAGGTTTGAAAAAAATGTCCATATATGAGCAAGACTCCCTGTTAAGTGCTTCTAATGATATTCTTGAAACCTACAATTGTGTTGCTAATCTGTAATAGTTTTGTAATTCTCAAGTTGGCAAGGCATTTTTTCATCATAAATGGGCTTCTTCATTACATCAAGTTATGGCAACAATCTGTGAATTCAAAGCTGTAAAAGCTCAATTTAATGTAAGCTTTAAAAAAATCCAAAAAAAATGGGATTAGGTTTCCCGTTTTTTTTTGCCAAAAAACTGGATCTAACCGAACTGGTCCGGTTCGGTTAATATTTTACAAAATTATTGTAATTCGGTTCGGTTGGTTTTTGGGGTCTAAATCGAACCGAACCGAACCGTGAACACCCCTAACAAATACTTTCAACTCTGGCATTGGTAAATATTACATAGCAAAAAAAAACATACGGTATTCCTGACTTTGGCACTAGAAAATAAGCCAGTAAAATAAATTTAAATCAATGCATATATTTTTTATTTTTTTAAAGAGAAAAAAAATGTATCGTATACCGGATTTGCATTTCACAGTAAAAATTCACAGATCAAATATATAGTAAAATACTTAAAAAAAATACAAGGAACCTATAAAAAAAATTAAAAAGGGTCCACAAATTTTTTAAAAATTTTCTGATATAAAAAGGGACTCATTTGACTAGATATCAAAACAAAAGGGAATAATTTAAAGGGGATTGAGCCGACTGGGCTTGAATTTTTTGTTTTTCTTTTTCTGGGGGCCGGGTCTAGCTCAGGCCGTATGGTCTGGGCTGGACCCAGCCAGCCCAACCCTGTCACTGGCCCAAGCCACTGACATGGCTGGGCAGCAAGAACGCGTGAACTAATTTATGAATGCACTGCGCAGTGCGAAGGTAATTATATTACCTTCATACAATATGCTAAAACTTGGAATTGCAAAGCGGGGCAAAGGAAAGAAGAACTTACCTGGAGATGAAATCGAATGCACTGGTGTGTAGATTGATCGGATGCTTTACCCTCTATGTTTTGTTTTTCTCTTCGTCTTCCCGTGTTCTTTCCTTTTTTTGTCCTTGCCCCTTAATTAGGAAATTCCCTCTTCTTGTTTTTTTTTTATTTTGCCTCCTGGATAAATTGCAATTGTACCCTTGTATGTTAGCGCATTGTACAAAAAAATCCTTTTTTTTTATGTTTCAATTCAGTCCTTAATTGACTTTTCAACTTTTAATTTTTTTAAAATTACCCCTGGAAAATTCAATTAAGCTCCCAACAGCACCCTACCTTTTTACTTTAGTCCTTGAACTTTAATTCCTTGCCATTTTGACCCAAATCAGCCCAAACTTTGTTATTTCTTCAATTAATACCCTGATTTCATTAATTAAACTAATTTCAAGCTTAATTATTACCAATCAATTCTTCAATTAAGCTCTTGATTTGATTAATTAGACTAATCCAAAGTTTAATTAAGTCCTCAAACTTTTAATTTATGTTGTCTTGACCCAAATTTCAATTTATTCTTCTTTCAATTTATTTTTTTATTTCATTTTTTATTTTTTCATCATCATTTTTTTATTATTTTTATATAAAATAAAATAATAAAAATAAAAAAAGTAAAAAATTGGGTTATGATAATACTCATTAATATTTATCAAATCTAAATTAAAACATAAGTAAAGATAAATATTATACGTTAAACATTAAATCAATTTTTTTTGTATAATGAAATATCAATCATTTATTACCATCATAAACGATGTATCTTGATGATAGAGCATGATAAAAATTATTGGATATAAAAGCAACATCTAGCGAAGCTACCTAATTGGATATAAATGCTTAGCATGTGAGACTTCAAGCACTATCTTGGTCCCTAGTCAGTAAAAACTATAATAGCTAATAACAATCAACAATCAAGTGTCCTTTCCTGCTGTTTGAAATTCAGATATATCCAGTAAATGTAGAGCCCAGCACCTCCACCAAGCACCAGTATCATCAAGTCGCATGTGCCTCGCTACTTCATTTTTGGAGACTCATTGGCTGATAGCGGCAGTAGCAGCCATCTCCAAACTCTTGCTAAACTCAATTATTCACCTTCTGGGATTGATTTTCCCTATGGCCCCACTGGAAGGTTCTGCAATGGACGGACAATTGTTGATATATATATATTTTTTTTTGAAGAGAATACACTTATCTTGTTTAATTTTTTGAAACTTTTAAAACCCTGAATTTAATAACAATATAAACTTTTAATAGTCCTGAAATTTATAATGTTCGAAGTAGTAATTTCTGGGATTAAACTCCAATTAATGATATTTTACTATCATGCGAAATATTGTATTTTCAATATCACAATTATCAATACTTTGGATGCTAAACATATGCTTAAGACAGTATTCTTTTGATAAAAAAAAGACAGTAGTTCTGGGCTGTTGCAGGATCGGTTGTTTAGACACGGAAGTTGATTTGAAGAAGTAAGAAAGAGATGGTAATTAATTAATCATTTGTTATCAATTCAGCTGAAAATTTAGGCTTTGAGGACTTTATTCCACCGTTTGCAACTGCCACTTGCACGGACATAATATCTGGTGTTAATTATGCTTCTGTTTCGCCTGGAATTCGCGATGAAACTGGGCAAGAATTGGTAAAATGACTGTGGATGCAGGGGCAACGTATAACCTTTAAAAAGCAGCTGCGAAATCACCAAATTACAGTCTCTCGCCTGATTGGCATTCCAGAAACAATGAATCGGCTGCCCTGTACCTAAGCAAGTGCTTATATTCTGCTGGAATGGGCAGCAACGATTACATTACTAAGTAATTCCTGCCCCAGTACTACCCAACAAGCCAAGAGTATACCTTAGACCAGTATACAGGACTTCTACTTGAACAATACAAGCAGCAACTGAGGGTATGTATACTGTATACCCCCTGTTTACTTTTTTCCTTCTTCCCTTCTGATTTGTAGTGCTTTTGTCTTTTGTGATGATTAATTTCCATTAATTGTGCAGACATTGAACGAGCATGGAGCACGACAAACTGTCGTATTTGGACTGGGGCAACTAGGATGCAATTCATACATGGCTCTGCTTGTGTGGTAATTATGAATAATGCACCCCAGCTTTTCAACTTCAGGCTAAATCAGTTGTCGAGCAGCTCAACAGTGATTTAATGGATGCCAAACTCATATATATATATATATATATATAAAATAAACTACTATGAAAAAACAAAAATCAAAACACTTTAAAAAGCTTATTAATAAAAAGATCCAAACTTATCCATAACATATAATTATCATGCCATGTATTCTAGGATGTTGTTACAACAAAACATTATGGTTGTTATCATTTATTTGTTTATTTTATTAAAGAATAGAGTTGTTTACCGATTGTTTTCTCTATGTTTATTGTTTTAGTTCTCATTTCTTTCTCACTTCACCTTGAGAGAACAATCATGAATATGTCTTATATAATAATTTAATGAAGATTAATATAATTATATATTTCTTTAGCTTTTAATTGTTGATTTTTGTTGATTTATATTTTCTTAGAGTTTTGATAGCAAAATTAAATACCAATGATCATGAAATACTTTGTGGGTTAGTGGTGATTTAAAAAACTTAATTTATATTATTTATGGGTTTATGTGATGTATAAATAGTCATGTGTTGAAAAAACAAAAATCAAAACACCTTAAAAAAGCTTATTAATAAAAAGATTCAAACTTATCCATATCATATGATTATCATGCAATGTATTCTAGGATGTTTGTTGCAACAAAACATTATGGTTGTTACTATTTGTTTGTTTATTTTATTAAAGAATAGAGTTGCTTACCATTTGGTTTCTCTATATGTTTGTAGTTTTAGTTCTCATTTCTTTCTCACTTCACCTTCTTTTTCCTCCCATCCCTTGCTTTGTCTAGTTTTCCCTTACCTCTTCCATATGTTTCATGTTTAATTTCCTCAATTTGTTTGCCATGGCTAGTGTGAATATACTATATCTACTTGCACTTGTTTTGATGATTGTTTTGAAATCGATACATGATGTTGATGGAAAATCAGAAGTGCCTTGTTTTTTCATTTTTGGAGATTCATTGGTTGATAATGGCAATAATAACCATCTTAAGAATAAGGGAAAAGTGAACTATCTACCATATGGGATTGACTTTCCCGATGGTCCAACAGGAAGGTTTAATAATGGTCGAACTGTGCCTGATGTGCTTGGTATATCCTAAACATATGCTTATATTTTGTCTTATTACTTGTTATATTTTAACTCAGATTCAAGGATTTATAACAATAATCTCAAACTTAAATTCTAGCTAGGCATATGTATAAATTTAGCATTTTGTTTTAGATCATTAGTGATCTTTGTCTTCTTCTTCTTTTTTTTTAGATGTTGACAAATAATTTTTCTCGGAAGCTACCATACCTTTTCTATTCCATTTAATGTATAAGGTTTTAAATGAATTTTTTTATATTTTTTTTCAATTTTTAAAAGTATAGATTCATTATAGTTAGGAGTAATGGACAGGTTCTAATATATTTAAAATGCAATTTGTAAACTATTATACAAGTAGTTAGGTCTTTCATAACATTTCCTTTTGCTTCTTATACTTTCATGTTATTTCATCGAATAAAAAAAATGCATGTTGAATAATGATCATGAAGCTTTTTCATAACAGGTGAACTCATGGGTTTCAAGAGTTTCATTAAATCTTTTCCAACAGCAAAGGGCTCACAAATCCTTGAAGGTGTTAACTATGGATCTGGCTACGCTGGAATTCGAGATGAAACAGGAAAACATATGGTAATTACTATTTAAAATTATTTAATGCAATTTAAGAGTATTTTTACACAAAAATAATCATGGTGACTATAAAAGAAATTATTTTATTTTTTATTTTTTATTTTTTCTTGCAGGGCGTTCTTGTTTCTTTTAACAAGCAAATACAACATCACCAAGTTACCATGTCTCGCATTCATCACATACTAGGAAAAAACCATTCAAATTACCTAAATCAGTGCTTATATTTATCGATGATTGGCAATAATGATTACATTAATAACTATTTTCTACCAAAGTATTACAATTCAAGTCGTCATTATACCCCAAAACAATATGCTACTGTTCTTGTTGAAGAATATGCTCGGCACCTAAAGGTTAACAACTATATATTGATTTTATGTTAGTGAATATCTAATTGATCTTATTTACTTTTGTAAGTTAAACATCTTATTGTTTCTTCAGACTCTCCATGATTTTGGAGCAAGAAAGTTGGCTATAGTTGGAGTTGCGCCAATAGGTTGCACCCCAAACGCTACTGCTTACTATGGCACAAACGGCTCTCTCTGCGTAAAAAAACTAAACAAAGCAGCAATTCTTTTCAATGAACTTCTTAAATTGCGTGTCCAAGATTTAAATAACAAACTAATTGGCACAAACTTTATCTATTTGGAGATTTATGAAATTATATGGAAATACGTCAACGCTCCAGGTAAAAGTGTTTTTTATTCTATAAATTTTATACATGATGAATTTGTGTATTCTCTTAAATTCTTCTAGTTATATTGTTTTTAGAATAATATAAATGAATATTTTATTTTATGATATGAAGGTACAAGAGGTTTAATCAAGAGTTGTTGTCAAGTGAACGATTATGGTTTATGTATGCCTTCCAAACTTCCATGCCTAAATAGGAATTTGGCATTGTTTTGGGATTCCTTTCATCCTTCTGAGTTCTTGAACTTAATCACCGGAACAATATCATACAATGCTTTGCGGACAATACTATAAGGCTTTAAAGTGATTAGCTATACATGTTCTGTTGTGATGATTTGTAACACTATATGGCCCCTTCAGTATGATGAAGGAATTCAACTTGCAAATGTAGAAACTTTCACACTACTAGTTGTATATCATTTTTTTTATTGTGATTTGTAATGTAAAATGTTAAAAAAAAGTAAATGGAGAGCATATATATGAAAGTATAATGCAACTTTATTTAGTTTGTTTCATGTTTAATTTAATGGTTAACCTTTTTCTCAATTGAAAGATCTGTGAGTCTAAACTAGTGACTCTCTACCAATAAACTGTGAATGTAAATTCCAATAGTAAAACTGTTAAATCTAATAATGATTGTTCAATAATTGTAATAAAAATAATAAAAAACAAGATAATATGGAGTTGTTTAGTTGGTTGAGTAATGTGTAAACAATTTTTGAGTGTTTTGCTTCATCAACATAATTTATCTTGCTTCTTTAAGACTATCGCTTACATAATGGTGAAATTTAAGTTGTTTTTAGATTAAATAAAAATGTAAAGTAGTACTTGTTTGGGTGTATGTTAGGATGATTTTTTTGGAAAAAATATATTAAAAAAAAGTCTAACAACAACATGCAATACTTGTTTTTGTATTGTTTTCTTTTAAACACTATGGAGGTTATGATAGTTGCTTGACATCCATTCTAAAATTTATATTTTTTTGAGGTAATTTCTAGCTAAATATAATTTCTTTGTGCTTGAAATCAAAGAAATTTACTTCACTTACGAGTCAGAATCAAGAATGCTTAGACAATTTAAATTTTTAAAGTTCTAAAAAGTTCAATGTAGAATCATTGATTATTTTTAAAACCAAAAAAAAGAGAGGCTATCTATCAATTCATTGCTTTTCATATTTTGATCATATACCTCCATTCTTCCTAACGAGAAATTGATATTAAAGATCATATGTTCAAGACCATAATGCTATTCCATGTAACAATTAACTTGTTTTTTGACATTTACAAGTAGTGGGATTTCTATGTATAAACTCTTTTGAACCTTGTAACTAGTCTTTCATAGTTTGGTATTGATTGCATGAAATCACACCAATCCTTTGATCAATGGGAGTCCATTTAGTTTTTTTTTTTTAACAAACAAAAGGCTTAATAAAGGGTAATCCATAAGAATTATTTACACAAGCTATCAAGGATGGGATTTGAAGTCAAGATATCTCTATGTCTTAAGTCCTTTATCATTTGTGCTAGCTCTATTGGTTTCATAAAACATCTAACTAAACAAGATGTAATCTTCTCTCTTACCAATTAAGCCATAGATGGATGTCTATGAAAAGTATTACATAACTATTTGTAACTCATAAAATAAAAATATTTAGAAAGCTATCTATGACTATCATAAGAGAGAAATTATTAAATGTTGTATGTGGTTGGAGAATTCATAGGCCAACTTCATAGGTAAAAGCTTAAGAAGATAGTGTGGAAGGATAAATACACATTGTTGCTTTGATAGACATAACTTTAAATCTTGGTGTCTTATTGATGCAAATCATACAAATTCAAAAATCTTATTCAAGGATTCACATTGTTCCATTTGAGCTTATTTATAAGGTCAAAATGCACTTTAAAGAACCATTTTTAAGACCTTTTTTTATTCATATTTCTAAATCTGTCTTAGATTGCTCTTATTTAAAAAATATAGTTTAATTTCATAATTATCTTCCTTTTATTTTGGTATTGATTTTTTATTTTCTATTTTTTTTTTATTTAGCCTATAGTTGACTATAATAGATTATTTAAATTACCATTTTGGAGTTTGAAACTCAATTATCTATTTAAAAAATATATAGACTTGTGCGTTTTTTTCCTGTAAAATTTATTATTTTGTGTCTTTTTGACATTTTTACATGCAATAAACCTCATTTCTTTTCTTTTTGTTGTATCAAGTGTTATTCAAATGGGATTGACCTAACTAATGGATAATAGGTATCACCCTTACTAGTGACATTGATCAAGGGATGCATATTAGAAACATCATGAAGGTTCTTAAAAAGGCTTAAAAAACCCTAGGTGGTGGTGATTAGGGTCCAAAGATAAGGTTTGATCAACTAGAAAGGTCACTAATAAAATAACAAATCGATACTAATGTTAGGGTAGAATATTGAGATTTGCCTCGCAACACATTTAAAGCTAGACATGTACATATAAACCAAACCCATGTGTTTTCTAGGCTTCTATGAAGCATTTTGGTAGATAAGCAGTTGAAGAATGTTATTTTTCTCGATATGGTGTAAAAGATGTAGAAAGGTGAGATAAATTTAACCATCATTCTAATACGTTCCATTTAAAAATTGACACTAGCTATTTTTAGTGTAGATTTGAAAATAAAAGATTTTATTTATTGATTTGATGATTGTGATAGGGTTATAGATTATACATGAATATCATAAAAAAATATGGCACGAATGGCTGTAATTAGGTTAAAAGGGGAATGTTTTCCTGGTGTAAAAGGTTTTAAGGTGATGTAGTCATGTAAGGTAGGTCATTTTTTATTTTTGGTTTTAACAAGGGATATGTTAAGAGATTGATTCCTACCCTTAAATTTTAAATAATACTTGTCTTTTACATATTAAAAATATACTTGGGATTGAAAGATTGTTCATGAATACACTAATGACTTTATAAATATGATAGAGTGCAACTATATTAAGAGACTGAGGGCCAAATAGTTGCTATGTATTTAGAAGGTTTGAATCCTGCTATTAGAGATAAATTGATGCATAGATGGTGCATATACTCAATGATGTACTAAACTTAGCTTTGAAAGCATATATACTACTGTAGAAGGGGTAGTACAATAGCAACTAATTTGAGCCAAACCATAAGAACTAGTAAGTCAAGGCTCTGAATGGTAAGAGTATTCAAGCAACCTAATAAAATTCCCATCAATAGGCTACTAAGAAGGATGATATGGTGGTAGAAAGGTAGAATAAACATCCTAAGGCAACCAACCCATATATGAAGCCAATAATAGAAAATTGTTTAAAGTGTGGTAAACTAAGACATCACTAGATGATAATCATCAAGCAATATAAGATCCATTGCATATGCCAATTTGGTCTATTACAAGGACAACATCTAAGAAAATTAATGACGTAGTCAATAGGCTAATTCAAGAATTTGAGCTTATTTCCTACAAGACTTGCGGATTCAATTTAATTTTCTACTTGCACGCAGATTAAACTTTATTTTTAAATATGTAGTTTTATATTAATAAACATAACTTTCGATCCAATTATTGGATTGAGTTAATATTTGTCTAGAAGATTCTAAAGGCCTTGTTTTCTATGGGTTTTTTTTTTATTAGACATTGGAAAAGGCATTCTGATAAGGACTAGAAATTACTATCTAGAATTTGCAATATTATTCTACTTTATTTTTATTTATAACTTTTGTTTCTAATAAATAATTTAGGGTTTTGAGTTTATTTCATACAAAATGAAAGGTGAAAAGCCTGAAAAATTTAATAAGTTGAACTCTGAATTGTGACAATACATGAACATAATGTTTGGGGAAAAAATCTTATAGAACGATTTTTTCAAGTGGTATAAAAAGCTTGGTATGGATTCATCAAATGATAATTGTACTCTAAAACTTGGACATATTAAAGAATACAACATTCAAATACGGTTTGTCACTTGAGTTGTGAATATAGGTTTGCTGAACTATGTTTTTTTTTTTTTTTACAAATTCTCTCCCTTTAACTCTTTACTCTAAGTACTTTAATTATATTGTTTGTTATTGCATTTACTTGAAGTAATTTATATTAATTGTAAAACTTAGTAATACACATAATTCATCCTCTCTAAGGTGTTAAGTTGCATTAATCTTTGAATAACAAATTTTACTTTTAATCTTTTGTGCGTCTATTTAGGAATATTAATAGACATTTACAAGTTAGGTTTTTCTATATTAATATCGTATTCATTACCCATGGAGTATAAATTTAGATATTTATACCTTATCCATCAAGTTTTAGATATCCATATGGATATGCATTGTCATACTATATATATAT
>Ga0325410_1005793_pt1 | contig 13619 bp, 7 predicted proteins | sample PopdelMetagenome_16_FD_206182 | JGI IMG/M metagenome (GOLD analysis project Ga0325410, IMG submission 206182) | Populus deltoides microbial communities from Bellville, Georgia, United States - Xylem-PdIQD-R3 | ecosystem: Host-associated > Plants > Phyllosphere > Stem > Wood/Secondary xylem... | reverse complement strand
CATGAATAGTTGAACATCGTTGTTTTTTATTTATTTTTTAGCACCATGTGTTCAAATTTGAACAGTTAAAAGACAATGCTCTTTTACAGTACCACTAGTGCAGTGTCGGCACGTTGGCGTGGAGTACTTTTAAAGTATATTATTGTTTAATTGTATAACAATTAAAATAAATATTTGTAAAAAATGCATTTAGTAGAAAAAAATGTTTAGTCTTTTTTGTTTTTTTTAATTATTTTATTTAAATGTGCTTGTTTTTGCGATTAAAGTTGTGTTTTGTGCATGGAATCTACAAATATAAAAAAAAACAAACTAACTTTTGTGTATTCAATTTTAACTACTAAAACAAACACAAATGATGATGCATTTTTTTTTTGAAAGAAATATTTAAAAAAAAAAGAAAAGAAAGGGGAATTATAGTCAATAAAAATTGAAAACAGATTTTATAAATTTTTTTTTGTCGATCACACACAAGGATGAGAAAAAGGAAAATTATTACATATTTAAGATGTTACAACTTGCAATATGCATTCGTGAATTCACATAATTCCAAAAAAAAAAAAATCCTGAGTCAATGGAAAAGGGAGAGAAAAAGAGAACGGATATCATCTTAGATAAACTTTCTCCATCTGACCTTCTGTCTAATGGGCTGGATGAACTAAAGCAGGGACACCTAATTTAATCTGGGCCTGGTGGGCTTCAAAGAAGGGTGGGGCAGATAGGGAGAGGGCCGAGTTGCAGACTGCTTTGGAACATATTGCTTAGGAAAGAAAGAAAAAAGAAAACCGATTCGTTCCTCTTCTAGGATCTCAAATGAGGAAGCGTTTCGGAAGGTGGTGTGAATTATATTTCTAAAAAATTTAAATTTTTTTGTTTTGTTTTACTAAAATTTAATATGATTTATATGTTTTGAATTGTTTGATGTGCTAATATCAAAAATAATTTTTAAAAAATAAAAAAATCATTGACATGTATTTCAGCATAAAAAATTATTTGAAAAACAACAGCTACCACACCGCCAAGTACCTCTAAGTCGGAATAGTTTAAGTTTATTGTATGAACTTTGAAGATCTTATGTTGGTAGCTTTATGTAGTTTCCCCCCCTGAATTAGAGGATGCTTGTTTTATATAAATATGCAAAATATTTACACATAAATTTTCTTACAACATATGTAAACAACACGCCGGTTATGCTTAGGAGAAATGATGATGATGGACGCAAATGTCATGGTTACGGTGGTGATAATACAAGTAGCGGTGATAATATGATGATTAGAATAAGATAAACTATATTAAGAGTGTGTTTTTGTTTGTAAAATGTTGTGAGATTTTATGAATTAAAAATATTTTATTTAAAATAAAATATTAATTATATCCCAAGTCACATCTCAGATTGGATGTGAACGGCTTGTTTCACATTTATACCGTTCAAAGTGTGAAAGAAACAATCGAGTTTTTTTTTTTTAATTGAATGTGCAAATATAATTGCAATGGTTACTTGTGGTGTGAGCCCCAATCAGGCCTAGCTACTAAACTTTCCACCGCTACCATCTATCAATTTTTGCCAACTCTATAGCTATTGACCCTTGAGCAGGAGGCTAATAAAGGTCACGCAAGCAAAGCCATCATGATCCCAACTCCCAATTTCCATAGAGTAATTAAGCTGCCAGTCTTTTCATTTTTGGTTGCCTTATGGTTATTATAATCATGCAGCTTCCTGTGGAGAACAACCTCTTAGTTTCATCAAAAACAAAAGGAGAAAAACCACAGAGAAAATGAAATATTGTGGTTAATTTCCTAGCTAGCTTTCACACACACACACACACACATCCTTGAGTATACATTTCGATCATAATGTACAGGTTGAAAAACAAAACACCTATAATCTCCAGTATCAAATTGGCTGTGCACGATATATATATATGTGGGGGCAGTGAGGTTGATGACAAATCCACACACCAATATAGCAATCGATTGCAGAGCACATAGAGGAGATGATGGATGGATTAGACATTTTAATGAGAAATTGTGGAGCCATCATAATTGATGCATGTGAGACCCAACGTCATAGATGGTGTACGTGTTTACAAGTTTTTAGGGCACTTGAAGAGGGAGGAGAAGAAGGGGAGAATCCCATTTATTTCATTGTTGACTATGGCGCCCGCCCGCGCCCTTATATATATATATATATATATATATATATATATATATATATATATATATATATATATCTAACCTTGAGTGTATGTTTTAGTAGTAGAGGTAGTAAAGGAAGAAATAAGTGAAGGGTTCTGTGGGTGTGATTCTAGTCATGCTCTCTTCGATTAATGGCTCTTCCTACCTTCCTTCCATTCAAATACGGCATGATTAGGGTTCCAATGTGCCTATACTATCAAGCATTACATCCGCGTATGTTTTGCCTTCATTTATTTTTCGTGTTAAAGTCTCACTCTCTGCACTCACACTACCATGATGATTAGTAATTACTAAATTATTGACTTACATTGCGCTGCTGTGAATTGATAAACTTTTTTTTTTTAATATACAAAAGAAACATTTAAGAATTGTTAATGATTTGAATGAACCCAAATTAATATATTAAATTCATGAATAACATCATGATAATGTGATAATTCAATAAAAAATAAATCAAAATAAATTATAAACTTCAATTTTCAATAAACCTATTGTTAAATGTTGCAAATGAAAAAACAAATCAATCTAAATACATGACACAATAAAAGACTCGGGTTTACCCGAAAAGACATGACTTGAGTTATAAAACCAGGATAATCTCAAAGAAAGTAAGCCAAAATATATCATGAAGTCTAATTCATAATCAACCCCTGATGTTAAATGATGAAATTAAAAAAAAAATATCAACTAAAAAAACAAAAAAACTCGAGTCAACTGGGTTAACCCATCAAACCCACGACTCGAGTCATGAGACTAAGATTACCTCATAGAAAGCAAATCAAAATAAATCATAAAATCTCATTCCCAATTAATCTAATATTGAAGGATGAAATTGAAAAAAAATAACAATTAAAAAAATACAAAAAAACCCTATTTCATCGAGTTAATTCACTAAACCTGTGACATGAATTATGAAACTGAGCTAACCACAATAAATTATGAAGATTAATATCTAATAAAATAAATATAAATTAAAGTACAAAATTAGAAAGAAAAAAACTATTGAAATGAATATTATTTTGTGAGGTGCGTGTTTTCTCTTTTAGAATTTATACTATAATATAATGTTTCATGATTTAATTATGCATAATTTCTCTCGCACGAGCAATAAAATTCTTATATATACTTATCCCTGATTAATTGGTCGACCTGCCATTTGAGTTCCTTAAAGACTGGTTTTGATTCGAAGATCACTTTGCTACCTGTGGCTGATCCCAAATTAATGAGTAGAACTTCTTCTAAAACTCACTCGAGCGGTACATTAATATATATATATATATAAGGTCAGATAATTTATCAACTAATTAAAGTTATAACTATCCAACTCCACTTTCTATTGGGTACTACGCAAGATTAGACAAATAATTTTTTCCCCCTTTTTGGAAAAAATTACTGAAGCACTCAAAGAGTAACCCACCATTATGCATTAAATTATGAGTATAAAGGTTATTTTTTAAAAAAAAAAAACTATAAATGCTAAACCATTTAAAAATTAATTAATTAATTAATCTATTCTCTAACCGAAACAATTATAGCATGAGGATTACGCATGTCATACCAAACCAAGCAATTATCATAGATTTTTTTTTACCATATTATTAATGTGCAGGTAAGATTCACTGATTAATTAGTGGATCTTCTTCTATAGCTGTTGCAATTGCACATGTCAGGCTAATTATCTACCTGCATTAATTAACAATTTAATATCATTACAGCCATAATTATTTAGTGGACAAGGCACAAGACATGGAAGTAGTTGGAATACAAGTGAAAATAATATTCCAGCGGTTGTTAAGTGAAAATTATTTTAATAGCGAAATAGCAGCGCAAAAACCAGCGGCCTCCTAAGCCTCGCTCCATTGTTTTTGAACAAAGACAACAGCAAATTCACTCCATATGAACGATCCTTGTGCTAAATATAATTATCAGCAATACATGTAGTTTGAGAAGAGTTTCGAGAGCTGGAGATTTACAAGGAGGAAGAAGGAATGCATGTACATAAGCACACACGATATCTTATCATGGACAACAGCAGCATATTTATCCCCATTTATTTTCATTTTCTTTTTCGGCCATGCATCATTTGTACGAAGAGAATAACATGAAGGAGACGACGGGGTTTCCAGGCCCTCAATGCAACGTTTGACTCTTAGATATTTGTGTTCAAACTAAGAATAATGAGATACATAAAAGTGGAGTAAGGACAGGGTCGAAATGAAGATGCCAACATCCCCTTGTAATATGGTCCACACCTCCAAAAGTCTAAGAGAGAGAGATGAGCAGCAACTACAATCTCTTCATTGCTTTCAGCTTGAAATGGGGCCATAAGACAAGGTGATGCCAAGAGAAGCCACTTGTAATCAACCTAATCATCCATGGATGCTTGCTGACATGACCATGAAGTGGCATCTCAGACGGACCGTTCAAACATAACCTATAGTTAGCAAACAGTAATGACGCTGGTTTTTTCAAATCAATAACGTTAGCATGCATAATACTCGCGCTTTATTGGTTCTCTAAATTTTTTTATTTTATTCCTCCTTAAGGCTAAGCATGCAGGAGATTATCAAAGAGAAGCATAGATGATAGAACCTTCCATGATCTTAGGCTTTTCTCTTTTACCTGCCTCAATATTCATCATCGATACAAGGGGTTTGCTTCCCTTTGCAATCATGAGTCCAATACGACATCATTGCTGTAGAAGATAAATCTACCCCCCTATCAAATGCATTCCCACCAGCAGCTCACCATACGCCCCGGATAATCATGCACACTGCCATGACACAAATCCTCCTCTATATATATGGGAACAGGCATCCACCCTCTTTTCTCAATTCGCATTCTTTCATCTTAATTTCCAATAGCAACTGATCTTATATATATCCTCTTTGAGAGCTAAAGGAAAATGTGCACTAACGGAGTAGACAGGATCCCTTCTCCTTTCCACCCTTTAAAGAGAAGGCAAAGATCAAAGAAATGTAAGGTTCAGGTTATTGGGCTCACCTGCAGGTATATGTCTTAACTAGCAAGCAGAAACACAGCATCTCCTTATAACACAACCTTAATTGTTAAAAGTGTTTTGATTTTTCTTTCGCTGTATGGTTCTTACATGTTTTATGGGCTGAATTTCCTTTAATATTTTCTTTTTGTCCTCTCTCTTTTTGTAAAGCAGGAGGTCAGGATATGAGGATTGGGAGGAGAAGAACATGGAGCTAAAGAACTTGAAGCTGTATTTAGAGAACCAAAGTATTGTTGAAGAGAACGAGAAGCTGAGGAAGAAAGCTAGTCTTCTCCACCAAGAAAACCTGGCCTTAATGTCTGAACTTCAAAAGAAATTCCCTCATTTGGATCGCTTCTCCAACACCCTACTTCTCTTACACAAACACTAGCAAAATATATATATAGTGCAGATTAGAAACTCTCTTTATAGCCGTCTCTCTATAGCCTTCCTTTTGTTTTTCTCTTTTCTTCGCTGAATTAAGTATGTTAGTAACAAGATCTAATGAATTTTGCTTAATTGGTAGTATTTGTTATAATTATCATGGTAAATTTATGTATGCCAACTAGCAAAATAAACTATCAATGATTCCCTTTTTTTCTTTTTTCTTTTAGTTGTAAGTTTATGTATCAACTAAATTTTCATTGATTCTAGTATTTGCTTAGTTCTTAAGCCTGAAAATGAAACTAGGAGAGATTCTATAAACTCAGCAACAAATTAGATACTTAAGCCTGACATCGTGATTAGCTGCAATGATAAAGTGACCGCGCGACAAGACAAGTGTTCTTGGAACAGTACATAAAGGCGGCATGAATACCCTGATTTGTCTTGCAAACAATCTTTCCCACCTTAACCTATCTAGCCCTAGCTGTAGTATCTCTATAATTAAAGATCTGATCCAATCCCTGGCGTCTGCTAATACATAATACTCCCTTAATTTCCATTGTTAATGTAACCTCTATTTTCACCTTTGCTGTGAATGCATTGTAAGAAATAAGGGAGCATTCTTAGTATTGCACCCAAGTACAACTATGAGGCAAGGAGCTCTTTAGGTTTCCAAGCTCCAGTTCTCTGCACTCTGGGCTCTCTTTTGCTTATGATTTTGTTCTCTTTTGTTTTTCCTTCGGTTGTTTTAAAACCTAACAAGTGGTCATTTATCGTGAAGTACTCACCTATATACAGAGCAAGAGATTACAAGAGTGCCTAAAAATGGACCAAAACAAGAGCAATGGCTGCACAAGTAACTGTTCCCCTCCGTCAACTTTGTACGTACTAAACACATCCTAAGAAAGAAAAATTAAGGATTGCTTTGAGAGCTCTATTTTATTAATGCTATACTGCAAGTGCTTTACTTGTCCTACATCAACATTCAACAAAGGGGAGGTTAATCTTGCTTGACATAATTAAGCTACCCTATGACGATGAAGATATTAGGATGACTGTGTGCTATGCAGTGCACCTAAAATAACAAATAGTACACAGAGTCAAGGAAAGGTCAAACAAATTACTAACCAACCACTTCAATCTTCATTAGCTCGAGAGGGGAAAGGAAAAGCCAGGAGAAAACTGACAAAGAAAATCAGCCAACATTTTCTACAAAACAACAGGGATACAACAATCACGCATCATTAACGAGCTCTATGTGCTTATAATCTTCAATCAAGTCAAAATGCCATAATTCCAAGTTGAAACAAGCCACACCATGAATCTTCCTTTTCTGGGGTTTCAGACCCATACGGTCAGAAAGGATGCATCAGCAGCTCATCAGTCAAAAAGCAATTATATACTTAAAAAACCTGGTAGACCTTGGCAATGGTGATTCAGGTCTCCAGGTGCCGTTGATGGATTGGTTCAGAGTTATATTTAAAAATGGGAAAAAATCTTTTGTTGCACTTAACAACTCAAACGACACAATGAAAATAGAAAGCTTGCAGTGTACCATCTTCCGTTTTTGAAAAAAAATATATGCTAATCAACTAGAAAGGTCCAAGTAAATCCCCTGATTGCTGAACTCACCAGAGATAATGGTTGTTTTCTGTCATTGTAAACACGGCTCAAGGTATGCTGGCATTTTGACTGTAAGACTCACTCCGTCCCACCAGTCCACAAGCCAAAGAAAACACATCCGACTTCTAGCTCTTGTGAGAATCCACTTCTGCCATGAACTGTAAGGGTTTACAGCCAATTTCCTTTATAAAAAAAAAGGTAAATAACCACAATTAACACTGGATAATGGTTTGCTACTTCCCTTATATTTGTTAATTAATGTATGTATATTATCAGAACTTGAACTAGAACCAGCTTATAGCATTATGAAGGAAAGTTGTCTCTTCCAACAACTGAAAAACAGAGATTTTACTTTCAGAAAGATATATTGACATGCAGGCTTTGAAACTGTCAGAGATTCTTGGGGTGTTCTTCTGGCGACTTGTATACACGGAATGCAGCAATGCACATCGTGGCATTACCTATTCCTGCCAGAGTCAACATTACACAGAGCATAATTAATTATGCTCTGTATCATGTGAAATACTTCAACAACAATAGCAACATGATGGAGTGGGACCAAGGAGATGGTCTGAAATATATATATGAAAACAGCAGAAATTAATATTTCAAAACCATGTAATGCACCGTGGTGACATAAACGGCTGGCAATTTCCTATTCACCCAGTATTGACTGAACTAAAATCTTGGATTGTAAGCATCACATTTCATAATATTTCATAATATTTCCATTGGCAACAATAATTGCTAACATAGTAGTCTTCATTATCGTAACTTTAATCTTTAACATCACTTGCTCATCATATATGAAGCAATCTCTTTTAATATCATCAGCTATTTTCCCTGACAATTACCTCATATTCTAATTGTTTTATATACGTAACTATCAACTAATGCATATAGAGATAATCTAGATTCTTCAATTCTATCTTCTCCCCTTGCTTTCTCATTTTTCATGTTCCTCTACCTCAAGAACTTTTCCTTGCCATCTTCTAATTAATTCATTTATCATATTTCATCCTTTCACAACACATCTATGACCAGGAGTAAACTTTTCCCCACACTTGAAACACAGTCCAAGTTTCTTTCTTTCCTCATAAAGATCATCACAAGTTTGTTTAGAGTTATTTAACAGTTCACTACCTGTCAATAAATCTTCCATAGCCACTCGTTGAAGAAGTTCTTGGAATTAGCCTACTCTTCTTAGTGATTACAGCATTGGTTTGATATCTTCCTTAAGCCCACTAATGAAGTTGGATACATTATAATCTTCAGGCAAGGAAGAATTAAGTGTACTCAGCAAAGATTTAAGCTCTTGGAATTTCTTCACATGCTCTTTTACACTCTTTTCTTGTTCTTACTTGTTTAACTCCTCACTATATCACTTCGATTGCCAAATCGTATACAAACTGCCTTTAATAACTCATCCAAGTTAGTTAATCATTTCCTCCTACCAAGAGGCTTTCGTACCAAATCTCAGCCTTTCCTTCCATATACAAGGAAGCGATCTCAACCCATTGATTGAGCATGTTTTAAATGCAACTTAAAGAACCTCCAACATTTCCTGATCCAACCACAATGGTTTTCCCTAGAAAAACTAAGTAGTTCCACCTTTGGCGAAGCCATATTATACCCTGCTCAGTTGCCTTCTTGAATTCCCATAATATCTCCCCAGTTGCCATTCCTACGAGGAAGATGGTTTCCTTCTGCATTGACACTCTCTCTCCCTTCTTTCACGTTCACCCTCCATATTAGCCTTAAAAGAATTCGAGGTCGTCAATACCGTATCCATTTGTAACTGTAATTCTTCTATCTTCTTGTACAATTCAATCCCTTCAATCTTAATTTCTGTTCTGATTTCTGTATTTCTTCATTTGTACGCCTGTTGTGCTCCTCCAGAGCCCATCCTATTATTGTCCACCATGGTGAGCAAGAAGTATATTTGTGTTGCTTAGGAAAGTCCTTAACAATGAAGATTGATAGTAAGAAAGGAGATTTGAGGAGTAGAGAAGAGAGAAGGAGAGGAACTTCTGCAGTTACAAAAAGAAATTCTTATTCAATTACTTGTCTCTCCCTTTATACTAACTAACTGCTACTAACTACTCTTAAATGAATTCATAAACCATTACACACATGCTAATTCTTATTCATCACATTTAAAATGCCCTGCTAACTAATGCTCCTTACTCATCACATGTAAAATACTGCTACTGTAGCGGATCCAGTGCAGCTGCTGTTGCTGATTCTTGCCTTTGCTATAAGGTTGATAACGTAACAAGGACAAACTTGTGAGTTGCAAAAGCAATTTCCAGTTGAAGTGCTATTCTTTCTTCTTGGCCCAAATCATGACCAGAGAAAATCCCATCAAAGACATGATTACTGTCTGCAGTCACAGAAACAGCAGATATTTATCAGAATCCTGCAAGAGAGTACCAATACCTAGCAACACGAAGAAAGAACAACCCAAATCTAAATCATCAGTGCTAATCTTTTTATGTAAAAGCATATGATACAACTTTAATTGCTACTGGTGTGGGCAAACCTAGAAAAAAAGTGGAACGTAAACCATTTGTCAATCAATCAATGCTCTGGATCCAAAAAGAAGAAGAATAACCAATGCCTCCATGGCTGAGGCTTCTGTCATGTATCAACGCAATATAATGAAAAAGTTACTCTCCTTTGCTATGCATATACATAAGAACTGAGTGCTAGAATTAATCAGTGATTAAAATGGAAGATAACTTTCCCTCGTTTGGTTGCTTCCATTGACCAAAAGAAAGTGGGACCAGACTCTGGCATGAACTCATTAACATTGAACCTCAAAGAGAACCATAGAGGATTATTACATGTAATGTTGCTTATAACAGAAATCATTGTTCATTGCAGAAATTAGCAACCACAATTTGCACCAGATTTCTTTATTAAAGATAATTGTGCTACAACAAAAAGAAAATGCGAAGTTTTAACTTACAGAGATTGCTGGAGGCACAGCAACAAGTGGATCTTTGAAAAACCTGTTAGCAAGTGCGAGAGCTAGAAGACTGCTCTGCATTCCTGCAAAGGAAAATATCGTGAGCTAGAAGAGTATGATCCACAACAAAATGACCGAGTTGAAAACAAAGGTGGTACCTGTCTCATAGGATAGTGTTCTTTGCAGTGCTTTTAAGTCAGATGCCTTGTGGAAGACAAAACCAGTGAAATAGTAACCAACTACAAATGCTGATAGATGAAATGCAATAATAAGCGATACTACGGTTACTCCAAAAGGGGACATAACTGAGTCAACATTAATAGCAAGTGGTGCTCCAACACAACAAGCTGTTACCAGTACTGATAGTGGTGGCAAAAATGGCCGAATAACACCAGAAATCTGTGGAAACAACCTGTTGTTACAAATAAATAAGACATAAGCACACCTCACATCAACAGTGAAACAAAACACTTGTTTGGATTGAGCATATCACCTGTTTAGAAGTAAGCCTGCAGCAATTGGAGCAACTACGATCTGCATAATACTGGATACCATTCCTTTCACATCAACAGGCAGTCTTTTTCCAATGAGCAATAGAGATAATAATGGAGTAACAAAAACTGCAGTAGCCGTGGACATTGATGTCATGACAATGCTTAGAGGAGCCATTGGAGGGTCTGTCAGAAAAGTAGCATAATTTGAAAGCTGAGCCCCACTAACACAAGATACCAACATGATCCCAGCACCTGATACATAGATTCACAAAAGTGTTGGTACCGTCTCAACTATTTTGGAAATCAGGTAAATACAATCTTACCTATTGGAGTAGGAAGCCCAAATACTGACACTGAAATTATACCAAACAGATATCCAAGAATTGGCTTCACAACAAACTGGCCAACATACCCAGCCAATATAGCTGCTGGCATGTTGAAAGCTTCAAGAAAATCCTTTTCGCTGGAATTAACCCCAACTGCAAACATCAAAAACCCTAATGCAGGAGCATAATACCTGAAATTAGACCAAAAGGAACGATTATGTGCATACAACCTTGAAAAAGTTTACATGGTTCTGTTTATACTGATTTTTTAAAATGCATAAAACTTCTTAATCATTAGCTGGTTTAGCCCTCCTAACTAGTGGTCAAAATTAAACCATCAATCCCCACCACTGTTCTGAACTTATTACATAAATTTTTCCACAGACCAATTTATTCAAAGTAATATTTAATAACCTGGTGGTAAACCACGTGAAAGAGGGGGGATGGACAAGAGCCAACAATGTACTCGCAAGGACTATGTGAGGCAAAAGGGAATTTGATTGCTCCAACATATCCACTATAGAAGCCTCCTTCTGCTCTACCATCTGAAATAAGACATCAACAACCATTGTCAACTGAGTATTTAAAAATTAGAATAACTGCACCGAGTGTCTAAAATCCCATCTAAAGACCCAAAATAAACCTATGAATCGAATTAGGAAGATTAGTTTTGGTTTTTTGGGTTTGAACCGAACTCTCCTCTCCCCTAATGAGCTCTGCGGTCTTTCTGCTGTGCACTATTGTTGAGTAAATCTGCATGCAAACTCACACTCACCGATTGGCTAATTTGCTATTCGTGAGTGAAAGCAATTTGAACCAAAGCACCACACAACCACCCCAATATGTTAGTCTCATCAAAGATTGTTGCAAAGAAATCCTAATCCAAGAACTAGATGGTGAAAGATTCGAACTTCAATAGAACTCATAACATTCTCGTTTTGCCAGTGTTAGACAATTTGGAAACTTATGGATATACAATGCAACTAACCCACTAAATTTTAATTAAAAACAAAAATAATAAACAATAACTGCAGAAAGAAGCACCTGACTTGAGTTGGTCACATAATTCTGATCATGATCCGGTTCCAAAGAATCAGAGAACTTCTGGGACTCACATCTGCTCACCAAGAATCTTGAACTCGCACCTATCAAATATAAACAACTACATGCATCCGAACCAAAAAGAGAATAAAAAATAATGGATTGCAAAGACAGAGCTGAAGAGGAACTTACAATGGAAATTCGGTTTTAATGGCATTGAAAAGCCCAAAGATCGCAACTCTGAACAAATAGTAGAATTATTAAACACAACAAAAGACTTGAGGGACTAGTAAGATTCGAAAGAGAAACCATTAAGACAAAATTACAGACCTGAAAAGGATTTGAAGGAGCGACTTGGGGTCAAAACTGAAAGGTTATTATTACAAAATTTGCGAACGTGGGAAATTTTTTGGTTATGAGATTGGGAGATATCTGGGCGTTGAATCTGCAGCGTTCTACTGTTTACCACACTCATTTCTTGTCAACAGAGAGTGTTCCGTAGCGTAGGATAGTATACACTCCCTGTTCTTTTTGTTATTTGTTTCCAAACAAGGCTTTCTTCTTCGGTTTTATTGTGCGTATGCAAGGAGAGTGGTGGGATTTTTTTAAAAGGTATAATCTTTTTAAAATATATACTATATTTTATAAAAATAAAAATATACGTTATGTCTCATTAGAAAAAGTCAACTATATCTTTAAATCAAACACCCTTTGGTGTTTTTATAGAGGTTGTTTTTAAATGTTTTTTATTTTAAAATGTGTTAAAATAATATATATTTTTTTATTTTTAAAAATATTTTTTGATATTAATATAGTAAAATAATTTGAAAATATAAAAAAATTAATTTAAAATACAAAACAATAAGTAAAAAAATACAAAATTTAAAATACAAAAACAAAAGAGCTCGTCTAGTTATGTTATAATAGTTGTTTATAAAATATTTTTAATGTCAATATATTAAAATATCAAAAAAATAATTTAAAGTAAAAAAATAAAAAATAAGTTAAATTAAAAAAAACAAATAAAATACAATACAGCAGCAAATAGCATTGTCATTAATTAAAAAAAAACACCAATAATTTACTCATTTCTTTTCACTCCACCTCTCAACTCAACTTATATATATATATATATATATAGACACACACACGCACTAAAATATTCTTATATATAATATATCAAAAACACCAACAAATGAAAAATCATAACTTTTCTTCAAGATCGATTGCTCTCTCTTTAGAATTCCCAGCGCCTTTTCAATTCACAGTCACATGACAACATATTTCTACACAAGTACAAACCAGAAAACAAGTCTCTAGCCTGCCACGAAGGCTTAGATTCACTGATGCAAGAACTTGTCAAATTTAGGCAATAAATCCCTGAAGAAATAATATTCAGTGAAGTTGAGGATGAAAACTCAAAGATAGCTTGTTTTTCTAAACCAAACTCGCCATCTTGGCAAGTATTTTAACAGAGATAATTAATTGTTATGGTAGTTTTTACTTGATGAATTGAACTTCAAATCAAGATTCATAATAATGAAAGAATTATTTGTGGTTTCCAATGCAAATTTCTATTTCCAAGAGCA
>Ga0325410_1005792_pt1 | contig 13621 bp, 6 predicted proteins | sample PopdelMetagenome_16_FD_206182 | JGI IMG/M metagenome (GOLD analysis project Ga0325410, IMG submission 206182) | Populus deltoides microbial communities from Bellville, Georgia, United States - Xylem-PdIQD-R3 | ecosystem: Host-associated > Plants > Phyllosphere > Stem > Wood/Secondary xylem... | reverse complement strand
AAGGTTGAACAAAAAGAATATAGTTAATATTAGAAAAAAAAATACTGTGATTTTATTTTAAAACTAAGTAAAAATTGATTGATATTTTATTAAGAAATATCACAAAAATATTTTTAATTTTTAATTAATTTCAATTAAAATTGAATACTTGATATGTCGAAGATCCCAGGCATATCTTTAATTGATCTATTTTGATTAATTTAAATTTAAATAAAATAAAATTCAAATTCAAAAAGAATTTGGCGCCTAAGCCTCAGTTGCATAAGGCACCTATCCCATATTCCCATTCAAAGAAAAGGCTACACGTGTGGGCTTTCAAGGCTAGGCTTACGTGCCTGACATTTTCTTTTCTTTTTTTTTTTCCTAGACAAAAGCAGCAAAAGACACAATATCCATCATTTAAAAAAAAAAAAAAAGTGAACTATGCATTTCCTGCTTGTCCAGTTTTTTACCATAGGAGAAGTGGTTGGAAAATTAGGTTGTGGATTTTTGGATTCAAAAATTTAATTTTTAATATATTTTAACTTAAAAACATTTAATGAACATTCTTTTAAACTTAAAATACAAATTTCTCATCTTAAAATACTTTTAAATTGGTTAAAAAACACAAAATCAAATTGAAAAAGATTTCTATCATCTCTGATCTATTTTTTTCCAGCAAGATAAATAATAAAAAAACACCTAAATAAAACTCATTTCGTCAAATAAAATATATTGACGACTTGTTTCATTTCTAAAATTTGGTCAAACATCAGTTCTTTCTCCTTTGTTATTTTCCTACAAGTTTCTATCTTCTCTCTCAAATTCTAAGATCGAAAAATTAATAAAATAAAGTTTTGAATCAAAATAAAAATATATCAAATCAAAGGGATTAAAAACAAATAAAAAAAAGATAAAGCTGAATTTACAAAACCTTTTAAGTAAAAATTGTTAAAAAGGCATTCTCTCAATTTTTTTTTTGTTTCAATCTCAATTTTGCCCAAGCACTACAATAAATAATTATAAAATTATAAAATCAAATATCAATCTAATATTGCAATATTTTTCTAACATTGAGATAACAATATAAAAAACCAATTAAAACAAATTACAAATCCTAACTCTAAATTAATATTGTGTGAAAGAATAAAAGTAGAAAAATTTTATTTATAAATTTTAAAAAAAAACAATAATAAAAATATTATTGTAATCCACGGTGTTATCCTTCACATAATACAGTGTATACCATAAAAATATCACCACTCCATTTAGGTTTTTGTTAATCTTTTTAAAATTCAAATTTGCATTTTTTTTTAATTTCATATTTTAAGAAATTATTTTGTCCATTTATAAGATAGACTCTAGGATCGTAAGCTAAATCTAGTTGTCTTCTCAACAAGCAGATCGCACAAATTGTGTTTTCTCTCTAGCCAGACCAAAGACCATCGAATTTTGCTTTTCATGAAATCTTATGTATTTTACTATTTATTCTTTGTACTATGATGTGGGAAGGAGCATTTTTTTCTCATTACCAAAAAAGTTGTTGGCATTGTTAATTTTTTTTTTTATAATTAAATTTTTAACTATATAAAAATTGATCTAATATAATCTGATCAAGATAATTTTTTAAAAAATATTAAAAATATAGATTTAAAACCTGACTCAGCAGGTTGACCTAGGATTCAGATGACCCGAGGTCTTAGCCATGTTTTGAATGGTTTAAACTCAGGCTTGCAATTAGCTCGTTAAAACCCACATGACCTTCCAGGTCAACTCAAAACCCGAGTGACCCGGCATGTCACATTGAGACCAACCTTTTTTTTTTACATTTTTTAATAAACCTAAAAAGTTAATTTGTGAACACATGGCCTCGTATATTTTTTATAGCCTACACCCCATGAAATTTTTCTTAACTTTTTTATATAGCCTTCTTTCACATAGAATTTTTTTAAATTTTTTCATATGAAATAGCTATATATATAGCATCTATTCACATGGAATATTTCTTAACGTTTTCATATGGGATATGAAAATATAAAAAAAAAATTTAATTTTTTCCGGATTGACCCAAGTTGACTCAGGTCAACCCGTGTGACTCGGTACCCATCCCTTTGGATGAGTCAACCCTTGGGCTGGGTTTGATAACCATAATTAAAACGACAACATATTAGATTGATTTGAATCAACTCAGGTTAACATGCCGAACCCGTTACTCAAGTCATTAGATCCTGATAACTCTTTTAGAAAACAAAATTAAAAAATATATATATTATGCCCAATTCTCAATCAAATCAATTTTAAATGATAAAATTGAAAACAAAATTCAACTACAAAATGAGTCGAGTTAACCTGTGTTAACATGTTAAGCCTAGATTATGAGATTGTAATAATCCTATAAAAACAAATCAAAATAAATTATGAAGTTCAATTCTCAATCAACCCAATATTGAAGGATGAAATTAAAAATAATTTTAAAAAAACACAAAAAACCACTAGAGTCAATTGACCAAACTTGTGATTCGAGCTATGAGACTAGGATAACCTCATAGAACACAAACCGAAATAAATTATGAAACATAATTTTCAATCAACCTAATATTGAAGAATAAAATTAAAAACAAATCAATTAGAAAATAACAAAAAGAACTTTAGTCAACTGGCTTAATCTATGACTGTGATAACCCCAAAGAAAGCAAATAAAAAAACAATTATGAAGCTCAATTCTCAATCAACCCAATGTTAAAGCATTAAATTGAGAAAAATAATAAAAAAAATATCCCAAGTCAACTTGGGTCAAGAGACCGAGATAACTCCACATAAAGCAAATAAAAAAAATTATAAAGTCTAATTTTCAATTAACCCAATGTTAAAGGATGAAATTATATATATATATATATATATATATATATATATTCAATTAAAAAAAGACAAGAAACTCGAGTTAAACTAGCTAACCTGCAAAACACTCAACCCGAGTCATGAGAACATGATAAACTTATAGAAAACAAATAAAAAAACTAATTACAAAACTTAATTCTCAATCCACCAAATGTTCAATGATGAAGTTAAGGAAAAAAAAACTTTTTTAAAAAAAGATAAAAAAAAAATAACATAAGTTAATACGACTAACCCGCAAAACTCACATCATGAAACTAAGATAACTCTATAGAAAGTAAATCAAAATTAAATTATAAAATATAATACCTAGTAAACTTAATGTTGGAGGATAAAATTAAAAAAAATCCTAAAAACCAAGTTTGAAATTAAAAAAAAAAATCCTAAAAACTTTTGAGGATCAAAGTGAAAAAGGCCTTGACATGTCATTTGTTCGTTGTTATAATGAAATGCCAAGGCCTTTTAGTATATATTAACTAGATCATTGCTCACGCTATGTTGCAGATCAAATCAATTATTTTTATGTAAAAAAATATTCAGGTGTTGTTAATGTGTTTTTCAATAGAATTTTTTTTTAACTATATGGGGATTGGCCTAATGGATATGGTTAATTTGGTAGGTCCAAAAATAACACAGACGATTGATAAAAATATAGTTTGACTAAAAAAAATCAAGAGACATCTTTTTTAAAATATTGAAACGACAACATATTAAATTGACGTTGATCAACTCAGGTTAAACTTTCAAATTCGTTACCCAGGTCAGGAGCTCTTGATAAGCCTACAGAAAGCAGATAAAAAAGATTTATTAAACTCAATTTTTAATTAACTCAATACTAAAGAATGAAATTGATAACATAATTGAACTAAAAAAAATAAGTCAAGTCGGCCTGAATTAAACTATCAAACATTGGTCATGAGACTAAGATAATGATATAGAAAGAAAATCAAAATAAATTATGAAACTCAATTCTTAATCAACTTAATATTAAAGGATGAAAATAAAATAAAAAGGACACAAAAAAATCCAAGTCAACTAGCCAGACTTGTGAATTGGGTCATCAGACCAAGATAACCTCATAGAACGCAAACCAAAGCAAATTATTGAGTCTAATTCTCAATCAACCCAGTATTGAATGATGAAATTAAAAAAAAATCATTTGGAAAGTATTAAAAACACTTAAGTCAATCGGTCTAACCTGCCACTTGGATCATGAGACCATGATAACCACGTATATAACAAATAAAAAAAAATTATGAAGTTCAATTTCCAACAAATCCAATTTTGAAGGACTCAATTGAGAAAAAAATAAAAAAAAATGACTCAAATTATCCTAGGTTAACCTATCAAACTCGGGTCAGGAGACCAAGATAACTTTATAAAAAACAAATCAAAAAAAATTATAAAGTCGAATTCCAAATCAACTCAATGTTGAAAAATAAAAATAGAAAAAAAAAATTCAATAAAAAAATAAAAATAAAAACTAAGTTAACAACTTAACATAATTAACTTGCAAAACTCATAATTCGAGTTATGAGACTATAATAACCCTATAGAAATCAAATCAATAAACAATCATGAAACTCAATTCTCAATTAACTTAATGTTGAAGGATGAAATTGAGAAAGAAATTAATTTAAAATATGACAAAAAAATAATTCGAGTCAACACGACTAACTCACAAAACTCACTATCCGGGTCATGAGAACTGAATAACTATATACAAAGCAAATCAAAATAAATTATGAAATCTAATACCTAATAAACGCATTTTCGGTTTACACTGAAAAAATAACTAAACGGAATTTTTTTAATGCAAAACCGAAACTAGTTCAAACCAACTAATTTTGGTTCAATTTGATTTGATTTATTTTGTTAAAAATCGACATAACAAAAAAAATTGACCTATTAAATATCCAAGAACAACATAAACTAGTTCTTACTATCTGAATAAATGAAGTTTTTGTAAACATCAAGCAAATGAAATGTCTTGTTTAAACATTTGAATGAATCTTTAAAAATAACTTTCATATTGTAAAGAGAATTAGCAAACTCGATTGCTTGAGCTATTGATCTAGAAAAAGCAATACCTTCAATCAATAGAGTGTAAGTAGTCTTCTTTGGTTGGCACTATTTTCAATCATTGCTGCTTCCACTTCAATAACATTACCAATTCTATGTGCTTTGCATAATCCAAGAAGAAAAATTTTATATTTGGCTGAAACCTTCCATTTAGCATGTTTGCCAGCAACCCAATAACTTCATCCACCATTCCATCTATGCACAAACACAAAATAAGTGATTATATTCAAATGTTGAGAACTATTTTTGAGTTTGATTAAGATTTTGTATGTTTTTGTGTTTTAAAAATATTTTTGAAAAAAAAAATTTTTTTGATTTCTTTCGTGGCTTTAAATTAATATTTTTTGGTATTTTTAGATCATTTTAATACGCTAATATCAAAAATAATTTTTTAAAAATAAAAAATATTATTTTGATATATTTTCAAATGAAAAGCACTTTGAAAAACAACTACAAACACACTCTCAAACAGGCTCTTAATACTTGAAAGAGATGAGAGGCGAATAAAAATTAAAGGGTGGGGGTATATTTTTTTAGTGTTGGTTAAATCGATTCAGTCTAGTTCAATAGGTTTCGGATATTTGAAACCAAACCAAACTGGAATTTTTTTAGGTTTTCTAATTGATTAATTTAATTTTTTTAATTTAATTTTTTTGGTTATTTTTTTTTACTTTCATACTTTATTTTTAAGTTTTTTTATTTATTTTTAATAAATATAATATTAAAAGATAAAAAAAACTAAGTTTAAAATAAAATAAAAAAGCATTTTAAAAATTTTAAGAATCAAAGGAAAAAACTTCATGTCATCAATGATTTTTAATATAATAATAATAATAATAATAATAATAATAATAATAATTTTTTTACTGTACTTCATCCATTAATATTAAAAAATAAAAAAAATAAGTTTAAAATAAAATAAAAAAGCATTTTAAAAATTTTAAGAATCAAAGTAAAAACTTCATGTCATCAATGATTTTTAATATAATAATAATAATAATAATAATAATAATAATAATAAATTTTTTACTGTACTTCATCCATTAATAATTATGATTTCGAATTATACGTTAAATATCAAAAAGTATAAGTGGTTAATCCAGATAAGCTCAAGAAAAACGAGATGTGCTTCAACGTTAAATCCAAGTCAGTGAAGTAACTAATCCAACGGCCATAAATCACTCACTCTCACTCCTTGAAAACAAGAAAGAAATCTGAAAATCCCCTTTTCTCTCTCCTTAAAAAAACCCTAAAATACACACTCAAATCCTTAAAAAACAAAATTCAATTCCAGAAAAATAAAAAAAAATCTCACAATTCCCTTCTCTATCTCTCTAAAAAAGAAAAAAAAAGAAATGGAACCCAACGACTCGCACCAACAGCAGCAACACTTCACCTCTTACTTCTCCACCACCACCACCACCACCGCCACAACCACCCCATCACCTACCAATGGTCTCCTGCCACCTCATCAACCCACAGACTCCACCACTCCTACTGGGCCCCACATGCTCTACCCTCATTCAATGGGACCCTCAACCACTGCTACAGTGACTGGAGGAGGAGGAGCACCAGTGGAGGCAGCAGCAGCAGCAGCAGCAGCAGCGAAGAGAAAGAGAGGGAGGCCAAGGAAATATGGGACGCCTGAACAAGCTTTGGCTGCCAAGAAAACGGCCTCCTCTAATTCTGCTGCTGCTTACAGAGAAAAGAAAGAACACCAAGCTGGTTCTTCCTCTACTATTTCCTCCTTTTCAGCCTATTCATCCAAAAAATCTCAACATGCTTCTCTTGGCAAGTTTTTCACGTTTATATTCCAATTAGTTGAATGTTGATTTTCGTTTTTGTTTGTGAAATGTAGTTCAATTCCTTGAAGAGTTTTGTCTTTAGTGATGTAAATAGTTGAGTTTGATATTTTTTTTATTGTTCTTGTTTGTGAAATGCTGTGTAATTGATTGAAAGATATGGCCTTGGCTGGTGTAAATGTCAGAATTTCTAATTACTTGAAGTTTTGCATGTTGTATAATGCTTGCATGTATTTGTCTAGTATTCTTCACTGATATTCTTTTTTATGTTTTATGGAATATTTAAATTTTTTTTACTAGGTGTCCCATTTTTTCATGAAAACACGGTGTTTTGAAGGGTTTTTGTATTCGGTGGTGTAAGTAGTTGAATTTATTAGTGAAAGTTTTTGTGTTTTGGTGGATTTGTTTGTGAAATGTTATTTCATGCCTTGAGAAGTTTGGTTTTTGGTTGTGAAAATGTGATTTTTTTTCCTCTAATTTTTTCTGTGGTTGAATTGAAATTCATTGACTTGTGGTGGGTTTCTTTCAAGTTTAGTTCAGTTTTATACTGTTATTTATGGTTTCCGTTTATAAGATGTTGTTTAATTGCTCAAAAGGTTTGGTCTTTGATGGTTTCAGTTGAAATTTTTGAATTAGTTGGATTTTTCTATTGTGTATGAGTCATTGCATGCGTTTGTCTTAATTGTTTTTTCTGGTTTGATGAATTTTTTTTTAAATGACAATAGGTTTTGGAATTCTTTTTTGATCAATGAGTAAGTGAGTGAATCCATTTTTCTTGTTTGTTTAATTCTTTCAATGCTTTTTCCATGAATATGTTTCTTGGGTGCTTTTCCTTGAACTGCTGTCTTTTTTTGGTGTTTTCAATGGACGTGATTTTTTTTTCTTAATTTTTTTTTTCTGCTTTGGTTGTGGAATTCTGCAGTGCACAAATTCCTTGAAAAACTTCTCTTTTTGGTGGTTTGCAATTGCAGCAAGTATCTAGAATCTTGCATTTTGTGCGATCATTGCTTGTGTTTGTGTCAAGTAACTAGTAATTTTGTAAAATTTGTTTTGTTCTTGGTCTGATGGGTTCTGCGAGCTTTCTGTATGTTGAATTTGTGTTTCTTGAATGAATGAGGGTTTGTTCCTCTGTCAGTACAATGTGCAGTCTTCCCCCCCCCCCCTCCCATTGGGTTATATTCATTTATTTATTTCTGTATTCTCTGCTGCTATCAGATGAGTTTCTGACTATTCTTTGTCCAAGATTTTTCCTATTATAATGGTTATTTCTTGAAGTTCTTTGTTGACATTAATTTTTTTATTTATTCTAGTATTAGAGATTTGATGGGAAAAATGAGCAAACAGTATTTAACTGTGCTTGTCCTACTACATGGGGTGGCTCTCTGCACACTCTTTGGTGATAGGGCATACCATATTAGGTATAGCAGAATCCCTTGAGAAGCGCTGGTTGATCAATATTCTTGTCCTTGAGATTTGTTGATTTGAATTGGTATTTACTTGAAAGGAATCAGCAAGCACCTACTTTATTAAGATGACTGGGCTTCCTAAGGACCAGTCAGTTGATCCTGTTGTGATCCTGTAAATTGTTGTGGAGGCTGCAACCATTTTTAGCATTGCAATTTGTGTTAATTTTGTTTGAGGATTCATTGTCATGTGTTTTGATTATTTGATCCCAAGAATGGAAAAGAAATCTAGGCAATATTTTGTATATTGGATTTTTTTAACAAGGCTGCATTTTCATCAGCCTCGCTTCCTTCCTGTCTCATTCTCTTTCCCCTAGAAATTTCATTGAGGGGGCCCCATTAACTGCATGACTCTTTGATATGGTTACCTTATCTCGTCTTTCTGCTATTTCTGGCATTCCTTGTTCTTTTGTATTGTCACTCTAGTTTTAAATGCTATAACACAACATCATTCTTAACTCCCATCTCAGTTTTGAGTTTAATTATTCTGCTACTGTCTAGTGCTTTGTTGGATCTGTTTCCCAATGAATACCAGGCCCTATAATTGTTCTTCATTACAACATTTTCAACATATAGATAAAGAAATTGATACAGAAGGCAAACAAAATTTAGGTCTAGTCTATATGTGTGATATTATATAATCTATATAGTCTTGAGTAGGAGTATCTGGGTGTAATCTACATAGCCTTGAGTAGGAGTATCTGGGTGTACCTGAATAACAATAAGCATTTTGTTTCATCAGCTTGTGAGTTATCAGGAGGATCTGATACTATCTCGTTGTTTGTAAGGCTCTTTTTTGTGGTGTCACTTGACTCTTAGCTTGAGTGAGATGGCAACCTAACATACTGTACATGGGTTATGGTTTTGTTTAATGGCTCTTCTAATAATGCAATGTCACTTATGCTGCATGCAGATTATTAAATCAGTACTTCTGCTATAAATATGCAGGATACCTATATGGGGTGTTAAGTGTGGTTTGCAGTTGTACTGGATAAAGTACTTTCTCTTTGCCTCCTTATGCTGTCATTCTTCAAGTGCCTTTAGAGGTGTAATATAGCTGATATTCAGTGAGAGTGAGCTGCTTTAGTTTTTATAATTTAGTTCGTTAGTTAGTTACTGGAGGCTGACTTATCCTCTCATTTGTGATTGCACTTCTCCTTCATTATTGATACATTTTCTTTTGCCTAAAAAATGTAGTTTGCATTTGATAATATGTGCAGAGAAAGTTTGTTGATGTCATTGAATTTGTGTCTGACTTGCTCTGTCAGTAAATGTGTGCATTTCTTATGTGGTTACCTTATGTGATACTAGGAAATTGTTTGAGTTTGGTTGATTAGGAACGTTTTCTAGTCAAATAGATGAGAATGCTGATTTTATTGACCTCGAATATGATGCCAATTTGCAAATTTGAGTTGGGAATACCTTCTTCAATTAGTTCTGGAGTTGCATTCACACCACCATTGACAGACTCTCACTCCGTATAGTGTCTTTAGTTGGTTTGGAACCCTGTATGTTATGAGACTGATTTATTTATTTTTCTGGTTTTGAGAATGCCTATTCAGGAATATCATTCCATTACATGATTTTTTGGTAAACAGTAAACTTGTTTTTCTTTGATGAATTGTTTCTTTGATAAAAATGATATCAATTTTACTGCTCTCATTGATTTTATTGCACAGATTGAATGCTTACCCTTCTTGTTCTTTTCTCTTTGTTGCAGGCAATGCTGGGCATGGTTTTACACCACATGTAATTACAGTAGCTGAGGGTGAGGTATGGAAACTCTCTAACCTTGGATTATACTACTATTATCAGAAATTAGTTGGTAGCCTATTTTGCATTTATCCGGCTATTTCTTTTGCATGCTATGCAACAGAAAAATCTTTGTTCATGAAGATTTCCTCAACTCTGTCCACTATTTGTTTTGTTTTTATTTTTTTTATGTATTGCATACTGTGGCACTGTGTGCTTTAATGGAATTTTCCTCTTTTAGTGACTTGGCAGGAAAACCATAGTCAACCTGCCCATGTCTTTTAAAAATGAGGATTCATTTATTTCCTTACTCTTGGGAAGCAATAATTTAGTGGTGATTTGCCTGGTTTTTTGAACATCCAATTTTAAAATTTTGATTTAGAACTGAAATATATACTTAGTTGTGATATGGAGGGATTGTTTTCCTTTGCTTTCAGTATTCTTGCTGCTCAGTTTTGGTATGCACATGCAGACTTCTACGTGTTTTCTTTGCTGGGAGAAAGCTAATGTTCTTGATGACTTAGTTTAATGTTATGGACATGTGGTATTTTTAATTGTTAAAGATAATGCAAGTATATGGTTGGTTTATGTTTGTAGATACTTGAGGAGGTTTGTTTGATGGTTGTGTCCTTTAGCTGTGGATGATTATGATGTCAATATTTAAGGAAGTTTTGAAATTTTGGTGATGTATCATGTGCTAGGTGGTTATCAGAGATGCATTTGGTGGAAGGTTATTGATTGCATCCTAAAATCAATATTTGTGCTGGCCACTATCAGTATGTGATAATTGGAGAGAAATGAATAAATTTTTTATAGTCTTATAGATTTCAGTTTACCTACAATGAACTCCTGGTTGTGAGAAAGTGTTCATTGGCATGCATAGTGAAGCGTTACATGTCGACTTGAAAAGATAAAAAAGACCACGATCTAAAATTCTTCATTGGCCAATACTATGGCACATGCTTTACTTATGGTTTCCATCCAGGAAAGGAAAGAAATAGGAAGTCAGAGAATAGAGTTGATGGTGGAAGAATCTATATATATGGTGTCTGTGAATTCTAGAGACGGTATTTCTTTGATAATGTAGACTCTTTTGATTGGGGTGGAAGATAGAATGTTAAAAGTCTGGTTTTTGGGTTGTTAATTGTTTCCAGATTCCCTTTGCTATATGTGTTGAATTCGTTCTTAGGAATTATCATGGTCATTATGTCTGTTTGTTTGAACAACTTTAGTTACGTTCTTTACTGTTCCATTGGGAATGACAATTTTTTCAGAGAATTTGTCCATATAGATTTCACAATATTAGTCGGTCAAGGTAACAAACTGCATCTGTTTTTCATTTTTGATTACTGGTTTGTCTTGGTTCCTTCTGTGTGCAGTTTCTAAGTATCTGTAAAGTCTATGACTCGTTACTTATTTGTTATTTTAAATGTTAAACAAGGTGATTGGATCTTTTTGTGGTATTTCATTAGCACACACAAGCTGGAAAGCAGCTCCTTTAAATGTGATGCATGGGTGATTGTATGTCTGTATATTTCTGTTCCAAAACTGTCAGTAAAGAATTCCCTTCATTGTTGGTTTTTATTCTGATGAACAACATTATGTGGTTGAGTTTTATACTTAATAGTCCTGGGCATTCAAGTGATAAAGATTTGGGATGTGATTAGGGTGTGATAGATCATGGTTAATCTAGTTCTGAAGTCATTTGTTGCATCTATTAGGAACTAGATGCTATGAGTAGTTGGAATGCCAATAGTGGTTTTATAGATACATCCAAGTCTCTGTTTATTCCTCAGTAACATAGATTCTCAACAGGATGTCACCCAGAAAATCATGCATTTCCTACAACAAAGTATGCGTGAAATGTGTATTCTATCAGCATCTGGTTCAATTCTGAGCGCATCTCTCAGCCAACCAGCAACTTCAGGAGGCAACATTTCATATGAGGTAATTGTTTATGGATGTTTTTAACTTTTCAAATTCCAGAACTCTGTTCTTTTTCCCTTGAATCTTCAGATGAATGTGATATTGTAGAACAAGAATTTAAGAACGATGATAAAAAGATTTGAAACTTACATTCTCTTTTATTAAGCTGCCAACTGACAATTTATGCTGCTTATGGCCTCTGGTTGTCTTTTCCAATATCATGATTCTGTATCTGACTGAAAGAAGGATACTTGACTGAAAGAGGAAATAAAGAACAAAATATAAGAAGGGAACAAAAATATTGCATCTCTTCAAGGTTATATGATAAAGAAGAACCATGTGACATGGCAACTGCAAAGAAGTCACCTCATGGTGGTTTAAGTGCTCCTCTGGTTCTGAGAAATGATTTCTGATTAGTGGAGGAATAGTGTGGAACTCTTAATGTCTGCACGTAGAAAAATAAGATTCATCTCATGGAAAATGGGATGGCAGGCAGGCGGGTAGGAAAGGACATATCAACTGTAAATGGTTTGGCATGGAGGTTTTTATTTTTTATTTTTTTCTTAATAGAAGACCAAGCATGTAAAGGAACCTATGCTTGGGTGGTTCAGTTCTACTAATCTACAAATCTGCACAACAGGGAAGTGCAATATATAGCTGAGCACCATTATTAGTACATTTCCATGATATCATGGTTTGTTTTTGTTGGTTAGACCAACTAATTGAGGAAGTCTGCGAACGATACAGACAGAAGCAGCTTTGCAAAAATTCAACAGCATATACACTGTATCACTCGAAAATCAAATGGTATACAATGTTGCTTTCTAGCTCTCTTATATCTGGAAGCCTTTTTATTATTTTCATGTGTGCCCAAAGAATCCTCTGATAGCATATACTCTTGGTAAATTATCATTTTACTGTTTGCATGAACAATTGATGCACCTCTGATGAAATTTTATGCTCTGAAAACCAACTTGACAATTCGAAGTGTAGTTAAAGTGGTAAAAATGATGTTCTGAGATGATATGAAATTAATTGTTTTTCCTGCGTCTCTTCAACATTAGGGTCGGTATGAGATCATTTCACTGTGTGGATCTTATGTACGTACTGAAGTGGGGGGAAGAGCAGGTGGGCTCAGTGTCTGCCTATCTGATACAAGTGGCCAGATTATTGGAGGAGGAGTAGGTGGACCTCTAAAGGCTGCTGGCCCTGTGCAGGTATTGCTTAAATATACAATTTCTCCAATAAAACATCTGATGAAGTAGGGAGCAAAGCATGACGAGGACAATCCTTTTAGTTTGCAAGCGCATGCATGCATGTGACAGAGTACTGATCATAGAAATCCCTGTTCCAGATTTAAAGGGGTTAATGCGATCAGGGTCTTTAATATTTTATGATTTATTAGTTGTTTGTGCACAGGTCATCGTCGGTACTTTTATGCTTGACAATAAGAAGGGTGGTAGTGGAAAAGGTGATGCCTCTGGCAGTAAATTGCCATCACCAGTCGGAGCATCAGTACCAAGTTTTGGCTTCCGCTCTCCAATTGAATCTTCTTTGATGAATCCAGCTAGGGCAAATGATGACCATCCTACCATCGGAGGGAATCCTTTTACAATGCAACCTACCAGCATGCATTTGACACCTACAAGGCCCATGGATTGGATGAGTGGTCCAGATGTCAGAACTTCTGGTTATGAATTTACAGGTATATCAACCCCCCCC
>Ga0325410_1005789_pt1 | contig 13624 bp, 15 predicted proteins | sample PopdelMetagenome_16_FD_206182 | JGI IMG/M metagenome (GOLD analysis project Ga0325410, IMG submission 206182) | Populus deltoides microbial communities from Bellville, Georgia, United States - Xylem-PdIQD-R3 | ecosystem: Host-associated > Plants > Phyllosphere > Stem > Wood/Secondary xylem... | reverse complement strand
CAAAGTTAAAAAAAAGCTCGAGGAGAATTCAAGTCAATCAGAACTAGGAATCCAATGAAATTCTTTATTTCTACGTAAAAACCAGCCTACAGAACCCCAGCTCTCCTTCCATGGTGGCTAACGCACTAGAAGCATTTGAAGTGGCAAATCAAGATGCGTTAATTACCTTACCAATATTAACATGCACCCTCTTGGGATAGGAAAATAAAAGCCCCTAAACTTTCAGCTGTCTTTTCAAACCAGGAACTTCAAGAGATGTTCCATGATGTGAAGGGAGCATAGGTAAAATAAGGAGAAAGTGTAAAATTGAATTAATTGGCAGTTGATGTTCTATATATGTTGCCTATAGAAGAGGCTTGGGACGAACATTGAAGAAGGTTGCAGATGACAGATAACAACACACTAGAGACACATAAATTCTGAACCAAATCGACAAGAAATAAGTAAAAAAAAAATGTAAATGTGCTAATTAGCATCATTACAGCCACAAAATTTACAAGACAATTCAGTGTTGAAAGATCTCCATCGGTTCAATCATACTAGATACAGAGAATTCATTCATGTCGATTCTTTTATTTAAGAACCTCATATCTTGATCTCAACCAAAGTGACTTTTTAACAATTACTTTGAGTTAAAATTGCTCTCACTGCGCCCAAGTCGCTTATTGAGCATTAAAACTCAAATAGTCTCATCTCTACTCATCTTACAAGTGTTAGAGGTGATTGCTCATGTGAGTGAGCCAATCTAAGTCTATCGACATACTTTAACAAATTGTACTATACGATACTCACAATATATTTCATAAAACAAATAATGAATAACATGATATACTAATGATATTTATTCATTAATCAATTAATGTAAGCCTTCATATGATCCTTAAAACTAGTTATATTGCCAATTACATTTTACATAGGTCAAGGGATCTCACATGTCTAACAAATACATCCCTTGCTATTGGTTTTGTGAGTGGATCTGCAACCATAGAATTTGTAGAAATGTGTTTTAAGATCATGTCATATTCAGTAATTGTTTCTCTAATGTAGTGATATCTCATCTAGATGTGTTTGGTCTTTCCATGGATTTTGGATCTTTGGCCACAACTACTGCAGCAATGTTATTAAAGTAAATTGTCACTAGGTCTGATACTAATTTGACAATTTTCAAATGATACAGGAAACTCTTTAACCAAACAATATCTTGTGTTGTTGCGGAACAAGCTACATACTCAACCTCCATAGTAGATAAGGCTATGCAAGATTGTTTCTTGTTCCTCCATAGTATTGTACTATTATTAAGCAAGAAAGCATATCCCGAAGTTGATTTGGATTGGTCGACATCTCTTCCTAAATCAACATCAGAGTAACCAATCAATCGTAAGTCTTTTTTTTTCTTAGTAACATAGCATGTAATTCGAAGTTCCTTTCAGATATTATAGAATCCTTTTAACTGCCATCAAGTGTTTCTAACCAGGATTTGATTGATATCAACTAACTAATCCAATGACATAACATATATCAAGATGTGTGCACATCATTGCATACATCAAACTACCAATGACACTAGCATAAGGTGCTCTGGACATTTTCTTCTTTTCTTCTGGAGTCTTGAGACACATATCACGGCTCAAGCTTAAGTTTTTATCAACAAGGGTGTCCATCGGTTTGCTATCTTGCATGTGATTACGCTCTAATATCTTTTTGATGTAAGTTTCTTGAGTTAAACCCAAAAGCCTTTTAGCACGATCCCTTATGATTTTCACACTAGGAACATAGTTGGCCTCACACATGTCTTTCATTTTAAAGTTTGATACCTTTTAGTAATATCAATCATCTCTTTGCTATTTTCAGCTATTAAGATGTCGTCAACATATAAGGACAATATTATAAAACTATTGTTAAAACATTTTAAATACATGCAATGGTCTTCTTCTATCATTGTAAAACCGTCTTTAAGGATAGCTTGATGAAATTTGACGTTCCATTGTCTAGAAGCTTGCTTAAGACTATATATAAATCTTTTAAGCTTGCAAACTTTGCGCTCTTATCCTTTAGTCTCGAATACTAAAGGCTAATCCATATAGATCTCCTTATTTAGTTCTCCATTGAGAAATGCAGTTCTAACATCTATTTGGTATAACTCTAGGTCCATATGTGCGACTATAGCTAAAATGAGGCGAACTGAAATAATCCTCACAACTAGTGAGAATGTATCTTCATAATCAATTCTCTCTTCTTGAGTGTAGCCTTTTATTATTAGTCGATTCTTATAACATTCTATTAAGTCATTCGTCTTATGTTTAATTTTAAGAACCCATTTATTTTTAATGGATTTTTGTCCTGATAGTAAATCAACCAAGTCCCAAACTTGATTAGTTTTCATCGACTTAATTTCTTCTTCTATAGCTTTAATCCATTATCTTGCTTTAGGACCAGACAGAGCATGATTGAATGTTTTCAGCTTTTCATCATCTTGTGGAGCAATCATGAACGCTTCCCCCTCAATCTCAAATTGACAACGAAGAATTGGTTCACAAATGCTTTTACGAGGTCGAGATTGCTCATGATCTTGCTCCATGAAAGTAGGAATAAACAAAATGTCACTCCCACTGTTTCCAAGAGGGTTAAGATTTTCCTCTAAGTCCTCCACTGAATGGCTTGTTGTGCCATAATCTAAATTTTCCATTTCACATAATTGAAAATCTTTATTAACCTCACTTGTCACTTGAAAATCCTTTTCTATGAATACAACACCACGTGATTAAATCTCCATCATTCTTCCATCAGCTTTTTCACCAATAAATAATACAAATCTTTTAGAATGTTCAAAATAAATAATTCATATGGAGTGGATGAGACAAATTTAGAGGAAACATGATTAAGTATGTAGGCAGCAGTCAACAATGCATCTTTTCAAAAGGAAATTGGTAAGTTAGCATGCGACATCATTGACCTAACCATGTTAAATAGGGTCTTATTCCTCTTTTTTGCTACATCATTTTATTGTGGAGTATAAGGAATAGTTAGCTGTCGAGCTATACTCTTTTCATCACAAAAAAAATGTTCAGATAGATATTCATGTCCTTGATTGGTTCTTAAAGCTTTGATTTTTGTGCTTAGTTTATTCTTCACTAAATTGGTGTATCTAATGAAGCAATCCAATGCTTTAAATTTATGTGAGATCAAATAAACATGACCAAATCATGTGAAATCATATATAAATATGATGAAATAATTCGCACCATGTCATGCCCTCACATTTATTAGGCCACAAATGTCTAAATGAATAAGTTGTAATGGACTACTTGCTCTTTTAGCTTTGTCAAATGGTAATATAGTTGCTTTTTCTAGCAAGGCAATACTCACAAACAAGCAATTCCTCTTTGGTAAGTGATCGTAAAAGACCAGTTCTTGACAATCTATGTAATCGATCTTGCTCATTGTTTTCTAATCTAGCATGTCAAGTTATGATATCACTATTATTAGTAGTGCTGGAATTTTGAACAACGTAAGTCCTCTTAATTATACAAAATATATACCCCCAAAGGCAAAACTTATTTTTTTGTCTTTTATGAGGCTAAAAACGTTATTTGACTGTACTTTAAAATTGAAAAACCTGAATACTCTTGCGGAAGAAAATCAAAGAAACATTTATCCGCTCGTGAAAAGATGAAAAATTGATATTTTAACTATTATTACAATCCATAATAAAAGCTCTTTAGATCTATAATAATTTCTCCACATCATTTAATTTTTTTTATAATAATAATGTCATTGCCTATACCACCCGCACTTTGATAAAAAAAAAATACATAATATTATAGAAATAATTAAATACAAATATAACGACATAACAAAAAAAAAATATTGGTGTATAAAATCCAAAGCATCATATCATAAAACATAATAAATAAACACGATGAAATTTAAGTTGCCTCTATGTTATTTTAATTAAATATTTTAAAATATTCTTAAGATAATAATCAAAAGGTCATAAATATTTAAAACTCAAGGAAACGACTTAGTTTTGGAGCGTGAAATCTATTTAAAAAATGCCTTGCCATTAAAAGCAAGAAATAACGAAGAAGTCTAGGAACCAAAGTAGAAATAAATTAAAAAATTAAGGACTTAAAAAGTCAAAACACAACGAACTCAAACCAGAACTCACTTTCTCCTAACTTCCAACGGAAGTCAAGAAGCTTATGAAGACATGATCCCTTCATCGTCCAACACGGCAAATTGCTTTTCCCTCTACTTCTAAACTATAAAACCCTCCGCTCTCTAAAAACTCTCTCAAAATCATGGACATGGAAACCGACTTAAAAATTTATCAATTAAGCCACGAGCTTCGCGGCCACGAAGACGACGTAGCGACCCCTCCCTCCCGCCCCCCCCCCCCCTCTCTCTCTATATATCTTTAATTAAAATTAAGTCCGTTTGATTAACTTATCTAATCTCTCGCAGGCTCGCGGGATTTTTGTTTGCGGAAATGCGGGAATAGCGACGTCGTCGAGGGACAAAACGGTGAGGTACTGGGTGCCCGACCCAACTGACAAACGCAAGTTTGAATTATCAAAAATTCTGCGAGGGCATTCGAGTTTTGTGGGACCATTGGCGTGGATTCCGCCGAATGAAGTGTTCTCAGAAGGCGCGATCGTGTCTGGTGGAATGGATACGATGGTTTTTGTTTGGAATTTGAGTAATGGAGAGAAAGTCCATAGCTTGAGTGGTCATCAATTGCAAGTTACTGGTGTTGTTTTGGATGATGAAGATATTGTTTCTTCCTCCGTTGATTGGTAGGCTTATTATTTTGTGTGTTCTCGCCTTGATAGATGATCTAAATTTTGGCCTTTTCTTTTTTGTGATTATTATGGATTCCTTTTGTTGTTATAGTACTTTGAGGAGATGGAGGAAAGGTAAAGTTGTTGACTCATGGGAGGCTCATAAGTCTGCGATCCAAGCGATTATTAAGCTGCCGTCCGGCGAGCTTGTTACAGGTATATTTTCTGCCTATTTTTTTTGTGGAATCTTAGTTATATTACCTTGAGTGAAAAATATGAGTGCTGCATTTGGAAAATTGAATGAAAAATTAATTTTGGCACTATTGAAGTGCTGGTTTAGAAGACGCATTTGCTCGGAGCCCCTCACCTCTTCATTCAGGATTAAAATTTTAGTTTTATGATCTGTGCTGGCCTGTATCTGTGTGTTGGAATTGTTTTTCTTAATCTTTCCATTATTAATTCGAACTCTTAATCGTTCTCCATTTCATATTCAAATACATGGATCCAATGGTTTGGTTTTTGTGTGCCAAACACTAAACAACTTGACTTTTCTTTCCATGACAATGTAGGTTCAACTGACACAACTTTAAAACTTTGGAAAGGGAGGACATGCTTACACACTTTTGCAGGGCACTCAGGTTGGGTTTTCCCCCTGCTCTTCTTTCCCACATGCCTTGTTGCTCATCTGTTGCACGTTTATGTTTACCTTTAAATAATGAAATGGTTTTGGAGAATTTTGCAGCCCCACTTTGTTCAATATCTGTTCTCTGTACCAAGAAATAAGATGGCTTATTGGTCAGTATACTAATTTAGGCTCAATTTGGCTTGTACTTGTGAACTCTGTAGATACAGTAAGAGGCTTAGCAAAGATGCATGGAGTGGGTATTCTTTCTGCATCACATGATGGGTGAGCAGTCAGTTTCATTTATTTCTGTTTTATAATGCAATGGTTCTGCTTTATGTTTGGCTTAGTAGATGATGGATAGCGCCAAAGTTATTGCAGTTTATAAATAAAGATTCCCTGGACTTCCTTCGTTATTCATTTTTAAAGAACAACCCTCATTGTCTTGCATAAATGGTCGTTGACTGCTATAGTATTTTCATTGCAACAGCTCCATCAGATTATGGGCTTTAACTGGCCAAGTATTGATGGAGATGGTTGGCCATGCTTCGATTGTCTATTCAGTTGATTCACATGTGTCTGGACTAATTGTTAGTGGTAGTGAAGATTGTTCAGCAAAGATTTGGAAAGGTGACTGCTTCTATTGGGTTGTTCTTCTACTCATGTAATCTCTGATGCTGAGGATTTGGGCATTGCAACCGAATTGATCGTGTCTTTGAAATGTTATTTACTTGTGAAATCATTTTCATGTTGCAGATGGAGTCTGTGTTCAGAGCTTAGAGCATCCTGGTTGTGTTTGGGATGTCAAATTCTTGGAAAATGGTGATATTGTGACAGCATGCTCAGATGGAGTAGTACGTATTTGGACTTCACATCAGGAGAGGATTGCGGACCCAGTAGATCTTGACTCATATGTTTCCCAACTTTCTCAATACAAATTAAGCAGGTATATTCATGCATTATTTGCCAGCAAGTGATACATACTTCTGCACTTTCTATTGTTAAAATGTGGACTTCTATACTGTCTTGGATCAATGTTTAATGAGTTTCTGTTGTTGTTTGTACGGTATGTTAGTTACTTAATGGGTAATTGTGAGCTGTGAACCACAATGATATATCTACTAACTTACAGCCTAAGTTTGAGTTTGTTAACTGTGAAGCACCAAAAAGACTAAGAAAAAAATGTATCCACTTCTAGCAAAGTTGAATTTTTTTTAACTGTGAAACACCAAAAAACTAAGAAAAAATATATCTACTTCTAGCAATTCTCAATCTATTTCATGATATATCTACTAACTTACAGCCTAAGTTTGAATTTGTTAACTATGAAGCACCAGAAAGACTAAGAAAAAATATGTCTACTTCTAGCAAATCTCAGTCTATTTCATGATTAATAGCATTTCCAAGCTCATTAATTCTTGAAATATATGTATTCCAGCACTTCTTTTCATAGTTTTATGATGTGTGGAAGTTGATTCTCCTTCTGGATCATGCTAATGTTGGTTTCTTTATAATGCTTGTCAAGGCTGATTCATGTTGCAAATTGTTTCTGTCAGGAAGAGGGTTGGGGGATTGAAATTGGAAGATTTACCAGGCCTTGACGCTTTACAGATTCCAGGTGTGGCTTCAAATAGACCCTCCAGAAACATTTATCTTAATTATCTTGGAAATTCTGTTTTTTGATGAAGCTATGGCTAGCTGTCATGAAAATCAATTGTGAATAGCAGACAATTGCGCTGGACTTAAAATTACGGAGCAATGGCCTTTACTTGTATCAATCAATATATAAGTCAATACCAGTGTCTGGATAATTGCATCAGTGACAAGAAAATAAAATTCTGGTGGTACCTGACTGTGTTTCTACCTAGTTATATTAAATTCAGCGTATTTTGTGCGAGTTATGGGTGGAAATGTTGCCTAATTTCTGTTGGAAATTGCTAATTAAGTAATGTATTGTAATTATCTTATGATCAGGAACCAGTGATGGGCAGACCAAAATCATCAGAGAAGGGGACAACGGTGTAGCATATGCTTGGAATTTGAGGGAACAGAAGTGGGATAAAGTAACAATTAGTTTCATCTTACTGTTTTTCCAGCAAGTTCTTCCGTGCTCATTTTATCATTCAAGGCATATTTATGCCTATGCTGTTCATGTTCCTTTTTGGTCAGAAAGCATTGTCCGTATACATTCTACCCAAGCTAAATTGAGTTGATGCTGTGCGTTCTTAATTTGAAAAGAATTCATGCTTATTCGTACTATGAAGAATTTTCTTTCTTGTTTCTTCCCGTGCTATATAAAATAATTTATTCTTTGACAAATAAACATCCCTTGCTTCAATTTATGTGCTCAGCCCCCTTTGTTTATCTCATTTGTTTTCACATGATATTTCCATGCATGACATTGATTTAGACAGATACAATTCATATGGTGGTCATTGACTGACAAATTGAACAATCCCTTCCATTATGTGATGAAGGAATGAATGACCTTAGTGCTTTAAGGTGTTTTCATCTTTCAAAGATGAGAACAAACACTAGGAAATGAAGTTTCTAGAAGCAATTGAGTTGTTAAGTAGTGTGGGTTTTAAGCAACCACAAATGGTCGTAAACATGTATCTTCTCCAAGAAGAATTAAAACTAACTGGTGGCTTTAGCTTCTCCAATTATGTATGTATCATGAAGGAATGGATTTGATGTCCCTTCCATTATGTGATTAAGGAATGAAAAGACATAGTGTTTTAAGGTGTTGTCATCTTTCAAAGATGAGAACAAACACGAGGAAATGAAGTTTCTAGAAGCAATTGAGTTGTTAAGTACTGTGGGTTTTAAGCAACCACATATCGTCATAATCATATATCTTCTCCAAGGAGAATTAAAACTATCTGGTGGCTTTAGCTTCTCCAATTATGTATGTATCATGAAGGAATGAATTTGATGTCGTTGCAACGACAAGGAAGGACTACTTAGGGGATGCCTTGGTTGACAGATTGTGCTTCTTTTCTCTTGTTACTTCTGGAAATTGATTTCTTTTTATTGTTGTATTGCTCATGTTTTGTTATCTCTCATCCATTTTCAGATTGGAGAAGTTGTTGATGGACCAGATGATGGCATGAAGCGGCCTGTTCTTGATGGAATTGAATATGATTATGGTCAGCATCTAGTTATCAGCTGCTCTGAGCCTTATTTTCCTTACTCCTTTGAAATTCACCTTACTCTTTATCTTGATTGTTATATAATCTTGTTATTAGTGTTCGATGTTGATATTGGTGATGGAGAGCCTATTCTTAAGTTGCCATACAATCTATCAGGTAAATTTCTTCGCCAACTTTTCTGCCTTTTAATGGTTGTGGATGGCCTTGTTTTCTCTGAGAGTTCTTTTATTCCTTACTTTTGGTTCTTGGAGAGAATATCTTGGGAAAAAATGCTTAACTAAGCAAGCAACTCAAAATGCTTAACTGAGTGTATTTCTTTGTTGTTTTTAGAAGAACAGTTGTAGAATGTGTGACTTAATTATTTGCGTACAGAAAATGTAATAGGCATGCTGAGATAAGTGGTTGAGATGTTTCCAGATAATCCATATTCGACTGCTGACAAGTGGCTTCTCAAGGAGAATCTTCCTCTTGCCTATCGTCAACAGATTGTAGAGTTTATACTCCAAAATTCTGGCCAAGGTGGTGTTGCACTTGATTCATCATTCCGTGACCCATACACTGGCTGTAAGTATAATTTCATTCTGGTATACTACATGTAGCTGTCTGTAACTGGTAAGGTGTGCAGTCCCCAACTCTGTTTTCATATGATGTGAATTTCTTTTTTTTTTAATATTTCAGCAAATGCTTATATACCCGGAGGATCTTCTAGCATGTCTGGTATGTATACATTGACCTGAAAAAACAACTTAATATTTATCTTAGCATTTACCTTGGGATTTAGCCAATTTCATATGAATTTATGATCTTTCTTGTTTATGCAACAGAGGTTTCAGCGAAACCGACTTTCAAACATATTCCCAAGGTATGTTTGTAAAACTCTTATTTGAAAGGTTTGTGTTGCATTTCTATACTGCCAATTTAGGAATCTTAGGTAATCATGGGTTTTATTTTTAGGGATTATAGCATTTTGTATTTATTATTTTATCTATTTCTACCCTTATTGTTGTCTACAACTCTATTCAACTAAGAAAAAATTTTGCACCATGCTAGACTTGTATCTTTTATCCTGTTGGCAGTGTTTCTCTGCTTACACCTCTGGTAGTTTGCTTCTTGATGATAGATGAGCTTTATTTTATATGCATTAATTTTGTGCTTTTCATTAATTAGGGTTTGGGTACTTTTAGAAATGAATAGGTAGAACTAGGCAGGTCAGATACAAACTAGACAGGATGCAGAATAGCTAAATCAGTCCTCCAATGAAATTTGATGATATTATATTAACTGTTTCTAGAACATTATTGCTCAACTCTTTTCTGATTAAATACTCTTTATGTATTGAATGTCTTAATTTTTTTGTGATGCTGAGTTTAGTTAAATAGAATTTTGCTACTGGTCTTTTCAATTCTTATTTTTTTACCATTTCATTTCCAGAAAGGAATGCTTGTTTTTGACGTGGCTCAATTTGAAGGGATCCTGAAAAAGCTTACAGAGTTCAACAATTCTTTGCTTTCTGATTCTGTAGGTTATTTTACAATTATTGGTTTTCTGTTTCATCAATTTGATGTTAATTTTGTTATATATGTTTCTTGAATGTATACTGTTGACATTTTGAAGGACAAAAAGAACCTGTCTTTGTCGGAGCTTGAGATATCAAGATTGAGTGCAGTTGTAAAAATTTTGAAGGACACATCACATTATCACACTAGTAAATTTGCAGATGCTGACATTGCTTTGCTGCTGAAACTCCTAAAATCTTGGCCTCTGGCTATGATATTTCCAGGTCAGTACATGCTCTTGATTGTGAACCTCCCTGGATATTTTGAAAATTCTTCAAAAATAGCAGTTAATGCATGCATGCCACTCATGTAAAATGCTATACATAACATTGATGCCACTCATGTAAAATGCTATACATAACATTGATTCTCGCTTTGTTACCACTGTTGAGTTTTTTCCTTCCGTATACATGAGTACATAAACTCTGCTCACTTGAGTCTATTATTTGTTTCAGTTATTGATATTTTGAGGATGCTTGTTCTACACCCAGATGGGGCAACAGTCCTCCTCAAGCACGTTGAAGATGAAAACGGTACCTTGAGATGTAACTCTGTTTTTGTTCTAGTTGAGAAACCTGATTGTATAAAGAAATATCATCTTTTTTTTTTTTTTCCTGATCTTATTTTTATTGACTAAATCTTGGATGGAGTGGATGATGAGGAAAGATGGCTAGTGATTCTGGTGTAGGTTGTCCTGATATGAAATGATTCTGCTGCTAGTTTTAATTGCGGAACAAATTCTAGTTATGATTGTAATAGAATTTTGTGTAGGTTTGATGTTTACTATGGACCATATTTGCTGTCAGATACGTTGATGGAAATGATCAAGAGAGTGACAACAAATCCTCCACTTCCTCCAAACCTTTTAACGGGCAACCGTGTTGTGACTAATCTTTTCAAGAATTCGCACTATCATTACTGGCTTCAAAAGCATCGCAGTGAGGTAAATTTTTTTTTCTTGGATCAAAGTTACATGTAGGAACTTGATAAAAATAACCAGTGACAATAAAAATAACCAGTGACAAGTGACCCTGACCTGTTACCCAGGGGATTATTTGGACCTAAAGGCCTGGATAAGCATTGTCGTTAAAGACCCTGAATTGTTATTTCTTTAGAGACCTGTGGCCTTAATGTGGCATCTGACATTATAATGGGCTGCTAGGCGCATTAAGAGTTATAAACGTATATGCTTCTGCGGCCTTTGTTCAATTGATCACTGGCTTTATGGGTCTGTGTATGTCATAACCTTGTTGCAACTTGTCATACTGAGAACTTTGCGCTCACATATTTGTTTTTCAATTGCATGTATTGCAATAATTTCTTTTTTTTCACTGATGTTGCAGATTCTTGATGCTTTTTCAAGGTGTTATTCATCTCCTAATAAGAACTTGCAGTTGTCTTATGCTACCATGATACTAAAGTGAGCATTTTCTCATCTGTATACCTTCACACAATTTTTCCCCACTTGCAGTTTTGATAACTTACCACGTCAGTTCATAGATTTATAATATTGTTTTTATTCTTTTCTTAGCATTGACGCACATATCTTCGCCCTTCCTCTGTCTATGCTGGAATTTGTTTTCACAGTTATGCTGTGCTGCTGATTGAAAAGAAAGATCATGAAGGTCAATCACAAGTTCTTTCAGCAGCTCTTGAGGTATGTTTTACTCATTTATTTCCAACCCTTTTGGAAATGGTCATGCTTTGCATGTTCTATCCTGATTTTATTCGAGATTGCAATATGATGAATGGATATGTAGCATTCCATTGGGATTTTCAGAGAAGGATCATAGATGCAGAGTTACCGATCTTGACAAAGTGGTGTTTTTTCTTCCCTACAGATTGTGGAAGAGGAAAATATCGAAGTTGACTCGAAATTCCGGGCTTTAGTTGCCATTGGATCGCTGGTATATCTCATCCTCTCTATGTAAACCTTTTCAAACTTTCTGGTTTTTTTTAATGCAGCTGGCATTTTTTTCCCTTTGTCAAATATTAGCAAATTGATTGAGAGAGGGTTTTTTTTTTTTTCCAAATAAACCTTTTATTTGTTTGTGTATGTCATGATGAAATGATATTTTTCTTGTATACCATGGTAGCATCTTGATCTTCAATATGTAGTAAATGAATTTCAAAATGTTTACAGCCTTCATAATGTTTATTACTTATCTACTACATTTTATCTTACTCATCCAACGAGGCAATTAACATGAATTATGAACTTTGAATTTCGAGTAAGAGAACATGTTAAGAGAAATGAAGATTTTAAAAGAGTGCAGTTAGTTAAGACTTGTTACTGTGGAGTTTTAACAGTGAGAGTTGTACACTTGCATTGTTGAAAAACAGATATCAAGGTGAACTTCGTTGCTTCATATATCAGACTATAGGAGTTCTTGTGAACTGCCTACTGTTTATTTAGTTAAATTTTGATTTATTCCCAACACAGATGCTTGATGGTCTGGTGAAAAGAATCGCTTTGGACTTTGACGTTGAGAATGTGGCGAAAACAGCCAAGGCATCTAAAGAAGCCAAAATTGCTGAAGTTGGAGCTGACATTGAATTGCTAACAAAACAGATCTGAATGTTGGTTTGAGGTAAGCACTTTTTTCAAACCTGTATTAAAATAGATGTTTTATTCAAGAAGATGGAGACAGACTTGGTTGCCTCAAAATGCAAGCCAGTATTCCTTTCTGCATAGCATATCTAGCATAGATGGATTAGTTGCCATGCATTAGCAAGATAAATTGCAGCAGGGTGCAGAACTAGCGTAGCATATAGAGTACATATTTGATAGAATTCTCAATTCTGCTATTCACCTAGGACTTGCATTTTTTTTTTTTTTTCCATGTTTGCAGGGCTGGGAAAAAACAAGATCCAGAAGTTCTTGAAAGGGATCAACAGCTAGGAAATTGATTTGACCTTACGTTGGATGAAATCTGGGTCATGCCATATGAAGATGATAACATTGATCCAGTGGATCGATCAATTGTTTGACGAATATGCTGCCCTCATGTATGCATTACAACGAGGCCTCTGGGGATTTAATGCAAAATTTAGTTCACAGGAGGAAGTTTCGTGGTAACTGCACTACTTGACACCCAGTATTGTATCATATCTCTATTGAAATTGGAAGGCCAGAGCAGATTTACTCTTATCGATTTGGTTTTTCACAGAATTTCTGCCCTTCATTCTGCATTACTATCCTATGATCTCCAAAAAACAGAAGTTATTTAATTTAATCGTTCCTTCTTATGATTATCCAGGTAATACTTGCATGTTTGAGGATTTATCTACATGTGAATGCGAAAACTAGAAAAATATGAACTCTTCGCATTCATGAAGTGACAAGAGGCAGTAAATTGGCCTAAAGCGCAACCAAGAACAAGTTCTGAAATTGCATACCAAATCATCGTTTCCATTTTCCATAGAATCTTCCATCACTCCACAACAGCATCCTGTTCAATTTGATCTTGACATTCCTTCTCTTCAGATGCAAGTGCCTTGGCATTATCTTCT
>Ga0325410_1005788_pt1 | contig 13624 bp, 16 predicted proteins | sample PopdelMetagenome_16_FD_206182 | JGI IMG/M metagenome (GOLD analysis project Ga0325410, IMG submission 206182) | Populus deltoides microbial communities from Bellville, Georgia, United States - Xylem-PdIQD-R3 | ecosystem: Host-associated > Plants > Phyllosphere > Stem > Wood/Secondary xylem... | reverse complement strand
AAAAAAATATAGATATGTTTATAGGATAATAGATGGCAATACAAAAGGTTACCTGAAATTACAAAATGATAGTATTTTATGCCTTCTGCAGAGAAACTCGTCTATGTAGTTCTGCATCCAAAACTTGTGAGGAGGCTTTTTATATAAAGGAGGTTAAGATTGACTTTTTAAAAATTTCATAAAGCAAATGATTTGCTTTTTGAAAAGTTAGAAAAGTTATATGCTGCACTGAAAGTTATTTATCACTCTTCTAAGTGGAGGATCAAAATTTTAAAAACTCGAATTGGAATCTTGTTGGTTTAACCATTTGTGCCAATATGAGGAGCTAGGCTTGCAAGTTTTGAGAATGGGCAATAATATTTCTAGGTATAGAAAAATACTTTTTTTTTTCTGGGCAATGAGTGCCTATAATTTTGGTATACAAGGAAGAGTCTCATAACAATCATCTTCATTGTCAATGGCTAGGCCGACAATGGAACCTGAAGATGGAAAGGAATCATTATTTTTTATGCTTTATAGGAGTTATTTCATGATTTTAAAATACTCTTCTTCAGATTTTGCTTAGGCAAAAAGAGCAAAAACATGAGATCTTCGAGCTAGAAATTTGGATTAAGGATTTATATCTATAATTTAGGTCTTTTAGTGTTACTGAATCCATTCCATTACAACAGGTTTTGAACTTTTATTTTTTGCTATAAAGAAGTCCCATCATTTTACCTTGTCTCTTCTAATAAGAATGGGATACCTATGCTAGGTATTATAGTCAAAATACCGCGAACAAACTCAAGGGATAGAATTTAGAATAGAACATGAGAATTGGTGGGAGTTTCTTTTTATTTTTTTAAGATTTAAAATCATGTTTGAAGTAAATGTAGCCATTTTCAATTAAAGGGTAAGGTTTTATTACTTTGTAAATACAACCAAAGTAATCTCACCATTGAAGAAACTAGTTTGGTAAGCTTGAAAACTTAATAAGATTGTTAAAATAGAATAGTTTGGAGTGGCTACCTTTATATTTTAAAGGAAAAAGGCATTGAGTCATGCTTGTTGATAATCCTAGTATGAATAAAAATGGGCAATGGAATCACCAAGTTTGACATGGTTGCTGATAAAAAAATAGATTGTTTGGTGAAGGGGTTGTTTCCAATCAGAATGATGAAGGATATTTTAGATAATACATTTGGAGTAGGCATATTGAAAATGATTTTTGTGGTTGTAATAAAAGGATCAGGATGGAAAAATCTATTTTCTATAGTTAATATGATAATTTGGTTTTTCAATATAACAAGATTTTTCTTTTGAAACCTTTTGATTGGTTTTGCAGAGTAAATTGATGATACAAGTAGTTTTGTAGGGTTTTGATATTTTTGAGATTTTGAAGACTCAAACTTTGTTTGTGGGTCTTTGAATTTGAATTTGAGAGGCATCGGGACCTGTTCTAGAGAAATTCTCTAGTTAGAAAATCAGGAATGTAACTTGTATCTTTTTTTAAATATTCTATATCAAAATAAAAAAAATACTTAATATAACTTGTGATCGAGCAAAAATATGTTTTGAAGCAATTTTTTGAATATCTTTTTGTAACACTTCTTTAGCAAATTTGCAATCAATGTGTAAAAGATAAATCACTTTAAAATTTTGTAATGCACAACACAATAGAAAGATTCATTTTTTAATAGTAGAGTAATTGTTTTGACAATCATTGTAATATGCAGGTATAAATTGAAGAATTTGTTCTTTGTTCTCCTTAATTTGTTTAAGGATACCCTCGTACCCCAACTCAGAAGCATTTGTCTCAACTATTTTAGGAGCTAAGGGATTAGCAATATGTGGGTAATGAATCTTTTTGATTTGTTTTTTAATTTGTCGAATGATTTTATTATGTTCATCTAACCAAGAAACAATGTTCTTTCTTAGTTTATCATTTAAGGATTTTGTTATTCTGCTCATATTGGGATATAAGTATAAAACATAATTAAGACTTTCTAAAAATATTTATAGCTGGGTTTTATCTAGAATTTTGTTAGGAAATTTAGTAGCAAAAATAAAGGATCTCTCTATAGGTGTAATAATTTATTGGGAGATATAATGACCAAGAAAACAAACACGAGTTTGAAAAGAAGAAATTTTTGTTTTTGAAACATCTAAACCATTTTTCTTTGCAATATAAAAGAATGTTTGTAAATGTTGTTCTACAGAATTTGAGCAGATAAGAATATCATCAATGTCTACTATGCAGAATTTTGAATATATATTAAAAATATCATTCATGATTCTTTGAAATTCAAAAGAAGCATTTTTTTTTTAATTTGAATGGCATGACATTCAACTTATATTAACCAAATAGAACTGTAAATATAGTTTTGTAACGATTTTTTGGATGAATTTTAATTTTCCAAAATCTTGATTCGATATCAAACTTTGAAAATATGAATGCAGAATATAATTTTTGTAACAAATCTTTTTTGTTTGGAATTGAATATCTAATCAATGTCTACTATGCAGAATTTTGAATATATATTAAAAATATCATTCATGATTCTTTGAAATTCAAAAGAAGCATTTTTTTTTTAATTTGAATGGCATGACATTCAACTTATATTAACCAAATAGAACTGTAAATATAGTTTTGTAACGATTTTTTGGATGAATTTTAATTTTCCAAAATCTTGATTCGATATCAAACTTTGAAAATATGAATGCAGAATATAATTTTTGTAACAAATCTTTTTTGTTTGGAATTGAATATCTAATCAATTTCAAAGCTTTGTTTAGAGGTTTATAATTTATGACAAACCTTTGTGTGCCTTGTTCAATCTCAGAATTTTTGTTAACATAAAAAGCTACACACGACCAGGGTGATCTAAAATATTGCATAAAACTTTTAGACTGTAAATCTTTGATCTCAAGGCGACAATGTATTGATGTAATGGGTGTGAATAGAACATGCTTTCATTAAATTTGAATTCCTAGTCTTTGGATTTTCTAGTAAAGGAAAAACAAGTTTCAAACCATTGATTTTTAAAATAATATTTTCATGATTGATTTTATAAGGAGTAATCTTGTTAATAAAATGAGTGCCAAGAATAATAGTATGGTTAATATCATTAGTAACAACAAAGAATTTTTTAAGATAAAGCTCGTTATTAAAAAATGACGGTTGATTTTTATATTTAATATTATTTGCTACATAAAGTTTTTCAGAAGTGCTTTGTAAAAATCGTTTTGGAACTATTCATTCTTTAATACAATTTAAATTTGCACCTATATCAAACAAGACAATAATGCCTATTTTAAAATAATTTGAAAAAATTAATATAATTTTTATGATATATTTTTTGAAGTAATTTGCATTAAAACATGTAGAAAATCTTCAGGAACATGCTTAATGTTTGACAATGCATGATTCTCTAGGGTTTGGTCTTTTGTTTTCGGTTCAAAATCAGATTAGATTTCTAATTTTGCGAAAAGATGTTGTAAAATAGCAGAGTCTTTTTGTTGAGCTTGTTTAAGGTTTTGTAGTTTAGTCTTAAGGGTTTTGATTTCAAATTGTTAGATTTGGGATAATAACAAGAAGTTTAGATTTTTTCTTTTTGTTGAGAATTTTGGTAAGGTCATAGGTGTTTGTACTAGTTATTGGCAATAGTTATGATCTTTAGACATGCTGTGGTATTTCTAAATTGTTAAAGAAAGTTAAGAGTTTGTCTATGTAGGTTTTTTTTATAGCTAAGGGTCATGAAGTTTTTTGATAGCTTCAAGAATAAACTCTTGATATTGGGTTAAAATTTTTATTTGTTTTAAAGTGATGTGGTTTGATGTATTTGAGTAAGAACTAGATGTTGCTAACTAATCTATTTAGAAAAGTTCTTTAAAAGGATCTGATGGGTTGGAATCAGTATTAGATGCCTTAGTCAAAAGGCTTTGGATATGGTGAATGACTTCCTCTTTTATTTGCAGTTCATATAAATTTGTACTAATCCAATAGAATCTAGAGGTATGGTCTTTTTTACCACATTTGTAACATGTAATGTTTTTGGGGTCAATTTTTTGCTTGGGTTTTGATTTTTACTAGAAAGGTTTTGTGGGTTTTTTGGTGGTCTTTTTATAGTAAGACTCAATTTTGGTATAGAAATGGTTTCTATATTTATGAGCTATTCTTTTGTAAGGTGGTTTATTTGACTTTAAGATGGTAGGTTTGGACCATGAACTATTATAGTTTGGCTTCGGTAGGGACAAATTAAACTATTGACAAAAACTATGTAGTTTTTGTCGAGTTCTTCTCATCTCCCATTTAAGGTGTCTTTGAAGTTTAAAGTCATGACAAATCTTAAGACCTTCTTTTAGGGTAAAACTGACAAGCTCATCATATGCTAATTGATCATAAGAGACTGTTTTGAAGATAAAAATATCTTTAATTTTGTTTCTAACTCTTTCTCCTGAAAATGTTGGCAATCTAGTAAGGAATTTTTCTTTCCAGAAAGTTTGGTTGGAATCTTTTCAAAGCATGGCATGAGTAAGGAAAATGTTTTTGTACTATTAGAAGTCATTGAGTTTTTTACATCTAAAGCTGGAAAGGAGTTCAACACTTTTGTTTTTGAGATGGGAAGGATCTCCTATAAAATGTAGAGAAATTGTTAAAATAAGGGTTAAGACTGTATCTTGAATGGTGTTTCTGTTAGAGTCAATGATGGGTATCTAATCTTCAGTCATTTGGATGGAGTTAAGGATCTCAAGGTGTTGGGTTTCAATAAGATGGTAATCCTACCATCCTTTTACTTGGCAAGAAAATCCAACTATAAAGAGTTCAACTACAATTTTATCTAAGGTTCCAATTTGAGTTTTGTAGGTATTGATAACCATAGTAATTTGTTGTAAGGTGTTTAGGGTATTGTATTCGAACATTCCATCTATGTTCCATTCATAGAGGGAAGAGATATTGAATTTGTGTTGATTTATAGTGGTTGGTTCATTATGTATGGCTTGATTAGGGGCAATGATTGTTTTAAGAGTAAGATCTCTTAAAACAAGTTTATTGATTTCATGAGTGTTTTCCTAAAAGGCTTCTTTATTAGAGGTTTGAGTTTGGTAATTTTAAATAGTGTTTATATGGATTGTGGAGATTTAGGGATTATTACTAACTTGTCGGGTGTCAGGAGCAATCAAGGTAGAGGATGAAGCTTCAAGGTGGTTAAGGTGATCTTTAATGACTCTAAGAAAGTCATTTTTTTTTTGTTTTGGAACTGAGTTTGGCTAGTACTGAGTGTGTTTGGTATTGTGGTAGCTGTTGTGGTTGTGATTTGAAAAAAGTTGTTTTTATAAAAAGTGCTTTTGGTTGAGGTTGATTTGATATTTATGTATGTTTGGTTAAAACTGTGGTTGAAATTGAGGTTGAACAAAAAGTAGTTTAATGTGTTTGGTTAATAATGCTTTTGAAATTGAGGTTATAAAATAATTTTTAAAAATATATATTAATATTGATGGTTTTTAATTTAAATATTGTAAATTTAACTATTGTTATTATATCATGAAATAAATAATACTTTATATAAAATATTTTTCATTGTTCCATTAAACTATCTACAATTTCATCACGTATGAAATATATCTGACAAGGATTACAATTTTTTTTTTTGTTTCTTAAGTGCGCGACAACATAAAGTAAAATATAATTAGGAACAAAATTGGAATTGCGATGAAATTCTGCAAATGCTACGTCATCAAGCGATCTCTGTCTAATTTACGTAGTGTCATTGAATAATGTCAAACACTAGTTTTTCGAATAAAACACAATTAAAAAATTAAACATAATTTTTATTTTTTATTTTACTAGGTCGGACCCGGTTCAATGCATATTGAGCTTTGGACCGAACCCGGTCCGGCTGGAACTGGTTCGACCGAAACAGTGTAGCATGCATAGTGTAAGAAAAGCAGGAATTCCTTGCTTTTCTTTACCTACGTTTCGGATGCAAAAATCATATGGGACCCATGAACAGCAAATCACTTTTTTTCCATTACCAAACGGCTGAAAACTGCGGTGTAATTAAAACGCAGCTTGCGGCTCGTAAACAAACGGCCTCTTAGTATAACTTGAATATTGAGTTTTTTAGCTTTTGGTTTATGGATTTTTTATCTTCAACCGGAGAAATAATAGTCCTTTGGATTTGTTTCTTTATTCTAGTCAATTGTTTTTTCTATGATATTAAGGTTGGTATTGGTGAAGTTGTTCTACTGGATAATATGTTTGGTGTTTGTAGTGATATCATCACTTGAATTTTTATAAGGGGCAACATCTATAGTTCGACTATTATGAGGGATTTTAAGGTTTCTTAAAGGTGGACGTTCAACTCAATAAAAGTACCACTGTCAAGTTCCCAAACATGAGTTTTACTTTTAGATGTTATGGGATATGCACGTTTTATAAATGAATATGCAATATGATGTTCAGTTACATAAAATGATTCAAACTTTATGTAATGTAATGAAATTATAAAAATATTTTTGTATTTCATATCTTTCTTTCATGAAGGTTTTGAAAAACTAACATCTCTTTTTAGAGTTATGATTGTTATAAAAATCATTAATAAAATAATTTTTTTACTTACAACAAAATCTCCTTTAAGAACATTCAGCTCGTTTTGGATGTTTTGACTTACAGATAAGAATGTTGGAGAGGTTGATGGAGAAGGTTAGTTAATGTTTGAATATAATGGTTTGGGTATGTTTTGATATAATTGAATTTTTAGAAACTAGTGCTAGGAACAGTAGAGGTCGATTTCCTAGAAGGGTTTGTGTGGTAAGACATCTTTATAACTGAGGGAATCTCAAAAATTCTTCCGAGATTTTTCGTACTTAATGTAGAATATTCATTTGAGAATCTAGAATTAATTGATCATCTTTGAAAGGATAATTTAACTTTACTATCACCATACTGGGTTATTTATTTGAGTTGGATATTTGGTTTTGGTGGTTAAACATGCTTAGGTTGAGTGACACCTACAAGGATCCAATCTTTTGGTAGGGTACTATTTTTCCACTGTATAGATTTAAGTACAACTATGTTTGATCTATAAATATCTATTTGGAGAAGTAAAGTTTCACCTTTTTTGGATTTGAATTTATGTTTACTAGCAAGGGCAAAAAACATGGCGTTATAATGGATCTTAAGGATCAATGCTATAGAGATTAATCCTTAAAGCATGTTGTAATTATGAGTTTTTATTTGTAAGATCATGCTTTGTAGGATGTTTTTGTCTTTGAGGAATATGATTAGGTTTGGATACAATTGAAAGAAACAAGCAGGGGTTTTATTCCTACTTTGTACTAGGCTAATATGAATGTATTTGAAATTTCTATCTATGTGTTTTTGTAGGGATTCTTAAGAAAGGAGTTGGATAGTTTCAAAAGGTTTTGTAAGCTGAATATTCCTTCCTTCAATTTTTATTGTAAAAACAGTTTTGAAAAGATTAAAAGAAGAAATTTGATAGATTTGGTTCTTTTAAACCTTTGAAATTTTTCAATCATCAATATTTTTTTTATATAAAATCCTCAATTGTAATCTCTTCACTATTTATAACCTTTTTATTTTTAGTAGAATCAAAAGTAGAAAAAGCTAAAATAGAAGTTGTTCTATAAAAAACAAAATCTATGATTTAAAAGATAATTTAGAAAACAGATTGCAAATTATATGGATTTACAATCATATCGTCATCCATAAACATAACTTACATCATTCAGTAACAGTCATTTATACTTTTAAGGTTCTTTCTTCTAACCAAGTTTCTAAAATTTTGTATAAACAATACTATTCGGATCCCAATAGGCTTTAATACCAAAGATCTGGTATTAAATTAGATTTGTGTCGAATCTCAAGTTGCGTTTGATAATATCAGATACTTAAAAAATATCAATTTTATATTTTTTAAAATAATTTGAAAAATACTAAACTGGACCCATTTTTAACTTGTTTTCCACTAGTGTTTTTTTATTTTTATTTTTTTTTAGAGTGGGAATTTACTAGTATGATGTGCCGAATCCCAAGTGACAACACTGATTTTGATGTATTAAGAAGCGTATATGTCAAAGAATCACCATGGCGATGACGACTCTCTGGTCGAGGAAAGGTCAGAAAATCAAAAGCTAATCAATTAAACCACACATCAAGACTGCATGATTGAGTAATACTATTTATATAAATACAAATAAAAATACTTAAATAAGAAAACATTAAAATAAGGGGACGGTGCTGAATCCTCCTATGACTCAGTGAAATTAAACAAAATAGCAAGGCCCATGTGACTGTGCCAAAATAATGCAATCCTGAAATGACAGCCACTAAAATAAATAATAAATAATAAATAATAAATAACCGGAGGGAGTCCATCAAGGCATGCAGATCTTTTTCCCAGTCACAATTCATCTCCCCAAAATACCCTTATTTCCTCGCCAAATCACGCTAAACAAACCCGTAAATTCCTGCAAAAAGAATGGGCCAGTCCCCGAGGACACATCAAAAATCAGAAATAAATAAATAAAAAAGCAACGAAAAGAGTCCTCATCTTACTAGACTGGACTAAAACAGACTGCAGAGAGCCAGCCAGCCAGCTATACTGTACTGATTCTAACAGAAATGGCGAGTATGGCGGCGATCGGAGTTAAGAGGCCGCCGTCTTCATCCTCGTTGTCTTCTTCTTCTTCGTCGAATTTGAGCCGGAGAACTGCATTTAGGAGCCTGTCGTTCAGCTCGTCCTCCAACCTCTCCGGTGGGAAGGTTTGCTCCACGGCGTTTTCCGTTCGCCGGGATACAGGTCGTAATGAGAGGACTCCGATGATCGTTTCTCCTAAAGCGGTTTCGGATTCAAGGAACTCTCAAACTTGTCTTGACCCTGACGCCAGCAGAGTTAGTTTTCTCCTCCACCTCCTCGTCCTCCTCCTCATATTATTATTATTATTGTTATAATTACCACCACCACCACCACCACCACGACTACTTAATTTAAAATACCGAGTTATTATTTTGTGTTTTAGATCCAACTTTCTTCATTTAGGTTTGATCGTAACGATGAATAATTATGATTAGAATGAGAGAATAAATGATTGTATTGTTATTTATGGGAGATTTACTTACTGAGAATGTGTTATAATCTGTGCTTGATGAGGTTCGTAATTTGATTGAACAATGCGATATGGTTTATGGCAGAGTGTTCTTGGAATTATTCTTGGAGGAGGAGCTGGGACTCGGCTTTACCCGCTTACTAAGAAAAGGGCAAAGCCTGCTGTTCCTTTAGGAGCTAACTACAGGCTGATTGATATTCCTGTGAGCAATTGTTTGAATAGTAATATATCAAAGATATATGTTCTCACACAATTCAACTCTGCCTCTCTCAACCGCCACCTTTCACGGGCTTATGCGAGCAACATGGGTGGCTACAAGAATGAGGGTTTTGTTGAAGTTCTTGCAGCTCAGCAGAGTCCTGAGAACCCCAATTGGTTCCAGGTAATAGTTTCATTCTACGCCCTTGGGCTGTGTACTTATCTTTTCGTAAGAATCATTAAACTAGATTGGCGTTTTTACTGATTGGTTTTTAAAAGTTTTTGTTTTTGATCGATAGCTTCCTCACCAATTAGCTCTCTAATTTTTGTTCTGATTGGATGCCCAGTTTTTTATGTAATGGAATTTTGATCGAATGATCTACAGGGCACAGCAGATGCTGTCAGACAGTATTTGTGGTTGTTTGAGGAGCACAATGTTTTGGAATTCCTAGTTCTTGCTGGCGACCATTTGTACCGAATGGATTATGAGAGATTTATCCAAGCTCACAGGGAAACTGATGCAGATATCACTGTAGCTGCACTGCCAATGGACGAAAAACGTGCAACTGCATTTGGTTTGATGAAAATTGATGAAGAAGGGCGCATAATTGAATTTGCTGAGAAACCCAAAGGAGAACAATTGAAAGCTATGAAGGTGGACCTTCTCAAAATTTGGACTGATAGTTTATTTGCTTATGAATACGTGCTTCAATTTCCCTAAGGAAGATGATTTTTAAATGTTACTTAATGTTTTCTTCTAGGTTGACACTACTATTTTAGGTCTTGATGATGAGAGAGCAAAAGAGATGCCTTACATTGCTAGCATGGGAATATATGTTGTCAGCAAGAATGTGATGCTGGATCTGCTGAGAGAAAAGTTTCCTGGAGCCAATGATTTTGGAAGTGAAGTTATTCCTGGTGCTACTTCTATTGGGATGAGAGTGAGTATCTTTTTGTTCAATTATCTTTCTACATGTTCCTCTTGTGTATTACTTTCAGATATAACTGTATTTCAATAAATGAATTTTAATGGAGCACACACTTTTCCAGCTATGTTGAAGCCATAATAGTGCTCCCCGCATGAGAAACATGGGCTTTTCTTTCTTTTTTTTGTTTTTTAATGGACATAAAATCTTTAAGCACATTGGTTAGATGCATCAGACCGTGTCTTTCCTTTACAATGGATGCATTATAATTTGCTGGATGTTCCAGCATCAAAATTGTCTCTTTCTTGCCTTCGCAATCTCTTTAAGTTACAATTTTCACCAATCTTTGTATCTTAACAGGTACAAGCTTATTTATATGATGGCTACTGGGAAGATATTGGTACAATTGAGGCATTTTATAATGCAAATCTTGGGATAACTAAAAAGCCAGTGCCAGATTTCAGGTAGTTCTTATTCCAGTCCAACAATTGTTTCCATGCGATAAGCTTGCTTGTAATTTCATATGCCTATGTTTTTGGACTTCCTTTTGCAGCTTCTATGACCGTTCATCTCCAATCTACACTCAACCTCGCTATTTGCCTCCATCCAAGATGCTTGATGCTGATGTCACAGATAGTGTTATTGGTGAGGGTTGTGTTATAAAGGTATGTTCTTGGTTGGGAAGGCCTGGTAGTTGATTGGCCTTGGCCATGTTCATTCATTGTATTATAGTCTGAGGTTCTAAACCATTGATCTCATAAAAAAGTATTCAATAAACCATTGGTCTCCCTCTCAAACTAATGTGGTTCACCTATGAAAATTACTCACAGACCCTACATAAATGTGATTAGAGGGAGGAGTAATGAATAATAATTTCTCTGCCTTATTCATCGTCATGCTGAATTTGCATTTACATCTTGTGGCAATTATTGTGGATATCCAATGAGTTCACTTAAATCACTTTTTTTTTGTCCTTTTCAGAACTGTAAAATTCACCACTCTGTGATTGGTCTTCGGTCTTGCATATCAGAAGGTGCGATCATAGAAGACACATTATTAATGGGAGCAGATTATTATGAGGTAATAGCCCCTGAGAATTAGCAGTCTACTGTATAGTGTTTCTTCTTTGCTTGTAGGCATTGAAATGTCTGGAGTGATCATGTTTTTAAGTACTTCATTTTCATTTGTAATGAGTGTGTTTTTCTAAATTGTGTTGCTTCAGACTGATGCTGACAGGAGATTTTTGGCTGCTAAGGGAAGCGTTCCAATTGGTATTGGCAAGAATTCTCATATCAAGAGAGCAATTATTGACAAGAATGCTCGAATTGGGGACAATGTGAAGGTCATGATCCTATTTATTACCTTAGCTAGAAGTTTCTTTGTCTACTAGAATCATTTTTCTATCACCTAAACTCATTTTCTTCTAATTAGAATGGAGGTTATATAGGTTTTTTTTTTTTAATCTTTGATTTAATCCTAGTTTAAGGGATTACTAGTTAGTTGTCCCTAAAATTTACAGGAGAGTTTTCACTAAAAAGGTTTTTAGAAGATAAATATGACTATTGATTAGAAACTAGAAGACCGAAAACATCCAGCATAATAGTTTCTTTTCAATCAACATGAGATTATCATCTTACATCATTTAGGTTGGCATTATATGTTGTTTATGATGTTATGCTGGTCATTGATGTGGAGTTGTAGTTGCACACATGCTTATTATATATTCCTGGGATGGATAATTAACGTGAGATAGCAAAATTTCAGATCATTAATGGTGACAATGTGCAAGAAGCAGCCAGGGAAACTGATGGATATTTCATAAAGAGTGGGATTGTCACAATAATCAAGGACGCGTTGATTCCCAGCGGAACTGTGATCTAGGGATCCTTATTGTTTCAGCTTTCCAAGCCAAGTGAGGGTTTCTCCTTCTCCAGATGTTACAAGTCTATTTCCACTTTGCCTTAGATCCTTTCAATGCATGATGTATATTTTCTGACTGTAGAATGTAATTAAATGCGAAAGAGAGAACCCAAAAAACTCATGCTGTCAAGGCCCTTAATAAATGTTTTTCCTCCATGAATGTTTCTACTTCATCCAACTGTTCAAGTTTTATCTGTCGGGTAATTTGGATATGTTGCACAGTGCCTTTTTTCATCCCAGTAATCACAGTTTACTCAAATTAAGCATTTTCATAGAATATATAATGTTTCTGTTCTTGATAAAACAATACGCGAAGCTGTTAGTTAGGAATGATAAAAGAGGTGCTGTCAATTCCTTTAATCAACTGAACTGCTAGAGGTACCACCAAGGTTGCAGTTGTGGTGATCAACAGCGGGGTTGCTTGTTAAGAAGAACAAAATTATTCAGTAGGAATCCATAATTTTACTTTTCTGGGGAGTGCAAATAGTTGATGACCTGGTACAACTAGAAATTTCTATTTCTAAATCGACCATACACCAATTTTACTTTTACTGGGGGAGTATAAATCCATAATCCTGAGTTCTAAAGAGCTTAGCCGTTGTTCTTTCTCGCCCTCCTATCTTACTGTACAAAGGCTGTTACTCATTATATTGTTTCCGCTCTTGGATGGTAGTTGATTGATTGGAGTCAAAATAATGTATTTCTATTTGTTTTACAATTTCTTTTGTGATTTTTTTTATTTTATTATACATATCACTGTATTTGTTAATTGTTTTTCTTGGTGATTCAAGAAAAAAATGTTTGGAAAAATCAAAGATATTGAAAGAATTAAGCAAATACATATAACCGAGATTTTTGTATTTTTTTTCAATAATTAAATTAGCAACTACAATCAATAATAAAAATAAAAAATCAGAGTAAATATGAAAAGGGTAAGAGTTTAGAAAAAGTTTGAGATTGCGGCACACGTAGTAGTGCTATCCTTAGAGAGAACACCACCTCTGCACAAGGATGATTTTGCATATAACACACTTCTCTTTCAAGATACAATAATCTATTAGAATTTTTTAATACAATAAAAATTACCAAAACGTTTCAATCATCCTTTTGCTCATTTAAGTTAATATGAGAAAGTAAGCATAGTAAAATTTAAAAAGAATATAAAAAAGAAGGATCTTAAATTATGTGCAGAGATTTATAAGAGATTAAAATAAAAAAAAGTATTTTTAAGAGTTTTGATGATGAAAAGATTATATACTTCTATCCTAAACATTTGTCATATATATATATATTAGTTACTAAATATATTTTAAAAAATTAAATATAATAAATTAAATTAATTATAAATGTCAACCATTTAAATTGCCAAGTCAATAAAATCTACTAATTAAAAAAATAACTATCAATAATTATAATTTTAAATCAATATTCTAACATTCCCCCTCATGATTTAAAATTATTCATACATA
>Ga0325410_1005787_pt1 | contig 13627 bp, 8 predicted proteins | sample PopdelMetagenome_16_FD_206182 | JGI IMG/M metagenome (GOLD analysis project Ga0325410, IMG submission 206182) | Populus deltoides microbial communities from Bellville, Georgia, United States - Xylem-PdIQD-R3 | ecosystem: Host-associated > Plants > Phyllosphere > Stem > Wood/Secondary xylem... | reverse complement strand
CCAAGCCAAACCGGAAAAAACTGAGCCAACCCAGAAAAATCGAGCCAAACCGGAAAAAAACATGTTTTTGTTCTAAAATAACCGAACCGAAACCGGTCGGTTTGAGCCAGTTCGGTTTCTATTTTTTTAAACCGGTTTGGTTACTTTTTTTATAAAAATCAAACCGAACAAAAAATGATCACCCTAATTTTATAGGGTATTTGATTGGCTAGAAATCTTTTGATTTTCTATGATGAGCAGTTGGATTGAAACTCAGTTTTTCAACTAATCTTACACCACCTAGCTCTATGGTTAAAGTTTGCTTATATAGAATTGTAATTATATTATTTAAATCCACAATATTATGAATCTATAACCACACTAATTTCATCACACCATTTAGGCCCAATTTGTTTATGAAATTGAATTTTTTTAATTTTACTTCCATTTAACTTTTTCATCTATTAGAATTGATCTTTATTTTTTTAATATACTTGAAAAAAAAATCAAAATATTAATAAGTTATTTTACATATTATTTTTATGGTATAATCAAACACTTGAAATTATTTTGAATTTATTTTCCATGACTCTACCAAATATTAGAAAATATTCACTTTTGGAAAATCTACTTTTCATATAAACTACTTTCTAAAAAGAAACTAATTTTTTACAAATAATCAGTGCCTAGCTTTTTGTTAATTAATAATAATTAGCTTCATCAAGTCCAAAAACAGATAACATTATACAAAACTTTAAATATTAGAGGTAAAATAGTGTGCATAACCAAATGCTTGAAATTATTTTCCAACTCATTTTTAATGACATTATCAAATATTGAAAAATAATCCACTTTTAAATAATTTATTTTCCATATAAACCATTTTCTAAAAGGAAACTATTTTTCAGCAAATAATTAGGGCCTAGTTTTGTTTTTGTTAATTAATAAAAATAATAATAATATTTAGCTTCATAAAGTCCATAAAACATTAACATTATACAAAATTCTAAATGTTATAGGTAAAATAGTGTGCAAGCATACACACTATTCTCCTTCTCACATTTTATTATGGACTTACTATTTAATATTTTTTATTTTGGTCCTCAAATTATTATTTTTTTGTAATTGCATTATTTTTTGTCCAAATTAAAGTATAACTTAATGAAATTTGTTGATTAAGGACAAAATTGAAAGACAGGGAACCAAAGTAGAAAAACCATCACATATAAAAGATGGTTTCAAATTTCTAACAAAAATTTTACTTCATCTTCAAAGTTTAAAGATTGTACCTATTAAGTCCCTTAATATTTTTGCAACTCTATTTTGGTATAAAAATTTTGTTATTTTTTAGTCTCTGATTTGAGAAATGAGAGAGAGAGATCATTGGATTCCGTCAATAAAGAAAGAAAATCAGCATTGATACCAATTCCAACCATCAAAATGGTTGATCTTAGTGTTAACGGATTCTATTTGGTGAGAAGAGTTTCACTTAGATGTTTTTTTTACCTTGAAATTACCTAAAAATCATATCTAAACTTGAGAAGGTTTTTGGTTTTCAAGTTGATTTTGAGTTTTTGTGTGTGTGTGTGTGTGTTGTGATTTTTTAAGGTCATTTATGGCCTTATCAAGGTGTTTAGGCTCTTTTTCAGATGTTTTTGGTAAAAAAAAATAGGTTTTTGGATAAAAAAATATAGACCCTATATTTTTTGTTGTAATAGTGACCGAAATCTGGGAAAAACTAGACAAAATATTGTGTGATTTTTTTTAAAATAAGATTAGGGCATACATCCAAATTTGAATTTAACGAAAATAAGACTCGCGATATGGCCCTTTCTAAATGTGTCAGGCCAGCAACACCTGATCTAGTTTTTTTGTATTTTTTCCTTTCTAAAAAAAACATGCTTCTTTTAATTTGTGTTTTTTAAATATATTTTTAATTTATATTTAAATTAATATCATTTCTCTCTATTTTTTATTTTTTTATTTAGCTTTTTTTTAATAGTGGTTGGTTTTTTAAATAATTTTTATGTATTTAATTTTTGAAGATATTATTCTAATTTATCTATAATGTTTTATGTTTTATATAATTAAAATGTATTTAAAAAGAAATATTTGTTTTTGAATATGATTTCTATTAAGTAAATCCTTGCGATATTTTTTTCCTTTGATTTTATTCAATCAATTTTATATGTATTTATTTCTACTATCATTTAATTAAATAAAAAAATTATTTTAATAAATAAAGTCATTAAATACAATCGAGTATATAACCCGTATTGTGAGATTAAATATCTTAATTTATATCTATCTCTCCATTTTTTTAGATATGTATTTAATTATCGTTAATGACTTTATTTATTTATTTTTTAACACATATAATTCTTGATTTATTTAATTAGACATATAAATAATTTTTTTTAATTTATACTTAATATTTTTCATATAAAAAACAAAAATAAAACACACTTTGTTTTTAGCTTCATTATCTTTGTAAAATCTGACAACCCATAAAAGGAGCTTCAAATATATGATTTTGAATAAGATATTGTTTGTTTTTACAATGAAATTGTATTTTTTTAAAATTAAATTTTTTATTTTAAATGAATTTTTTTAGTATTTTTATATTATTTTAGTATGTTAATCTTAAAAATAAATAGAAAAAAAATATTTTAATATATTTTTAAATAAATCAACGGCGGTTAGAAACGTTATCTAAATGGCATCAACTACTGTCACAAAGAGTCTATTGGGTCATCGTTTGATTCGCTCCTCTGTCTCTATACTTCTCACATAACCCCACAAATCTTTACTTCTCTCTTCACAGTAAGTGACCATCTATTGTTTATGCATCTGAGTTTTGCTTAATTCTTTGATTGTTTATCTGGGTGTCTGCTCCTTCTCCTCCTTCTTCTTTCCTTTTTTCTGCTTTTGACTTGAAGGTTTTGTGTTTGAATTGTTGATTGACTCTGGCTAATGGGGCCTCAATTTAATGATGAGAAGTAGGCTTTTTGAACCGTATGTCAGCAGTTTTATATTTGGTTTGGACAAAGTTTGTGACTTTATTGTGATAATTAGTTTGATTTACTTGTGTTGATTTTTATTGGTGAATCCAGTTGAGAAAACCTCAATCTATGTTCTTGAATATATGAATTGATTTTAAGTTTAAAGTGTGCTAAAGTTCAAGCACTGGCATCAACTATAGTTGTATAATTCTTTTAGTTTTCTAAACACCGTATTTTTTCGACAATTTGTCTGCTTTGTAAAGGTGTAAATGAATTGATGAACTCTGCTGTTCTGAAAAGAATTGAACTTCGTTATTGTCATGGGATTCTTTGCCAGTTAGGTGTTTTCTGTTATGTTATTGTTTGTGCACATAGTAAAAGTATTTAGCTTTATATATTTTGTTTCTTGTATTTGCTTTGTTGCTCATCACTCCGAACATGTTGTCTCAGCTTTGATTTGTGTTTCTTTTGTTTCACTTTGCTTTCAGGGGAGATTATTTCATCCAAGAGCTGACCCCTTTCATACATCATACCAGACATCTCAGTGGATTCCTCGTGTTATGGCTTCATCAGTAGTTGGGACAAGACCTAATTTCTCGACACAATCCTTATCTATGAATGAACCTGTTGTTTCTGTTGACTGGCTCCATGCGAACCTTAGGGAGCCTAACCTGAAGGTACCTGCTATTTCCTTTCTATAGAATGGCTTCTGATCAAACTTTCAAGAAGCAGGTCATGTATTTCCATTTCAACAGAAGAATTATTTTCTCATTCCAATTGCTCTTGCTTATGTAAGAGCACTTCTTTCAGCCAAAAAGATGTGCGGACTTGTATTTTATGCCTTTGGTAATGTTATTTGTTTTGTGGAAGGAGTGCCAAAAAATAGTCCGTTGTCTTCTCTTTTTGAGATCTTATGGTTAAAACTCCACAGTTTTGCTAAATCAGCAAACAGTTGTTGCTGCTATTTTCCGAAGAAGAATAAAAGCACTGTATGAGCTTACTTCATTGTTCTTAAGTTTTTGTAGATAGGAATTACTTCTTGGATGCCTGGATCAATAAATTTACGTACTTGTCAAAAGAAAATGCACCTTTCATCTGGTTATGCGATATTGCAAATTGATACAATTATCAGTCTATGGTTTCGTTATAGAATGTTTTTATGGTTGTCCAATTCATATGAAACTGGTTTAATTTGATATTTTACATCCTAAACATGGCCCTCATCATTCTGTCATACACTGCTATCCACAGGTGTTGGATGCATCCTGGTACATGCCTGATGAGCAGAGGAATCCAATTCAAGAATATCAGGTGTGATGAGTATGATTTGACCTTTTCATTGACAATCTTGGATAGTTAATTTTAGATTAAAATTTCTTAACAATATTTTTGATGTTGCACTGAAAATGCACTTGTAATCTTCTTTCAGCCTTTTCATAGAAATATTGTTTCTAAATTATTCTCCTTAATTTGTGATTCACCATGGTCTTTTAAAATTTTCTGCTCACACAGGTTGCTCACATTCCTGGTGCCCTTTTTTTTGATATAGATGGAATAGTAGATCGAACTATAAATGTAAGATTCTTTCCCTGTATTATTTGTTACAGATATTTATAGGTTTGAGCCTAAAATTGCTAATGCCTTTTTTTCTTTTCTTCTTTTACCCATTTTCTTTTGGAATCATCTTTACGAATGCATTGTATTATGTCCATATACAAGAACTACTCACTTTATAGACCATCATACTGGAAGTAACTGGAATCAACCACTTTACAACTGAAGGATTCTATGATATCCCACGGTTTATTATTTTAATTGTCTATTTTATCCCTTTTCTTATAATGTAAGGACAATGACTTGTATCAGTTGCCACACATGTTGCCATCGGAGGAAGCTTTTGCAGCTGCAGCTTCTGCTCTTGGTATTGAGAATAAAGATGGAATAGTTGTTTACGATGGGAAGGGGATCTTTAGTGCTGCTCGTGTTTGGTGGTAAGTTGTGGGACTGATAATATGCTCTTTAGTGGAATCTGTGCTTATGGTTATTTGTTTGTTCTTACATACTTTGTTAAAATGAGAAGGATGTTTCTAGTCTTTGGGCATAGTAAAGTCTGGGTGTTAGATGGAGGTCTTCCAAGATGGCGTGCTTCAGGGTATGATGTTGAATCTAGTACTTCTAGTGATGCTATTTTGAAAGCTAGTGCTGCTAGTGAGGCAATAGAGAAAGTATATCAGGGCCAGACAGTAAGTTCATTCCTCACTTATATTCATGTGTGCATATGAATTATCTTTGTAATAAATAATATTGTGCTAAAAACCTTCAGTGAACAAGGTATATTCAAATTGCTGCATAGCTTTGACATCCCTTTATTTTGGCTTTTCTTAGCCTAAAAACTGGGATTATTGAGATATTCTGTAACAAACAAACATGAATAGAGATAAATGTGTCAGCATTCATGACTGTATATGCTTGCTATGTCCTTTGTAGTCTACTTGTAACTTAGAATTGATAGTATATATGCTATCTTCTAATTTTCAATCATGTTACAACCAGTTCCAAATCATGTTGTTTATATGGCAGGTAGGACCAATCACATTTCAAGCAAAGTTTCAGCCATGTCTTGTCTGGACACTTGAGCAGGTTGGTTGCTCTTTTCAGCTGTTGCATTCCAGCAGTGTTGTCAAAGGTGAAAGGTGCTAAAAGGCACCAATTCTGTAAAATGCCTGATGTGCTAGGCGCTCGCCTGAATGAACCAAGACGATATGCTATAGATTAAAAAAACTATGTGTGATATTATATTATATAAATCTAAAATATATATCTTCCCAATTAAGATTAAATCATTAGCAAATCGAAAGAAAATATGAAATACCATAACATCTACATAAAGATATATTTTTCACTCTTAAAACAAAATAAGATAATTTAAAGTAGTAAGTAGCCAAATAGATTAAAAAGCAAAATTAAATATCATCATCATTATTCATTAATCTTCAAAAACATCTTTATCAATGCTTTCTTGTTATGCACTTGTGTTGTTGTTCTCTGACTTTGTTCAACGCAAAGTATGGCTGTTGTTTTTCCTCAAGTGTCCTTCCTTGAATGTATGTCTCCCACTTTAATGATTTTTTATTCTTTTTTTTACTCTAATGTTTGCTTTTTACAAAAATACCCCTAAGTTGTTTCATGTGGTAAATTGAAAAATGGACAAATAGGTCAAAACATAAATCAGTTTAAAAAAAGAAAAATCCAACATAAGAAGAAGTATTTCAATTAGGTGCTCGCTTTAAAGCTTGGTGTCCTCTCACAAGGTGCTTGCCCAGGTAGCGTTTCATTGAAATTCATCGCTTGAGGCTAATAAAGGTGCCTTGGCCGTACCTCGCCAGGAGCGCTTAGGCTAGCTCCTCAGTGCCTCTTGACAACAGTGCATTCCAATGACAAAACTATATTCTTTTTATCCCCTGTAGGTGGCCTTATATGCAATGAGTGTGCATTTTATGTAAATGGTTGGCTATAATCACTTAGCAATGGCATTGATAATTTGACTTAACATCTACACTTGAGTGCTGAACCAAAGTCTTAGAGTGATTACTATTTGTTTTAGTTTTGCAGGCACATCTGAGAATGCCTTGGATAAAACTTATTTCATGCATGGCTTGTGGACAAAATTGATTTAATGTACTATGAACCATTCTGACCATATACTGGTAACATGATCACCTGAGGCATTGCTCATGAATTTGTTGTGGCTTATATAGGATTTGTTTGGTTTATGCATATTTAGGAATCAAACAATGAATTATGTGCTAACATGTAGTCGCCATTTGTTTGCAGTAATATAGACATGTATTAGCTTGACATCAGGCATAAAAAATCATAATGGGGTTCCCTTGGATAAGTTTTGACATACATTCTTCCATTCCTTCAAGTAAAAGGTTGACAAATATGTGTATATTTAAGCTGCGCGTCTTGTTTGATGTGACTCTCGATATGCTTTTAGTTTCAGTAATTGTCTACCATGTCAGCGATCCTCAAAACAGGTTATCTGCTTCACTTATATCACACATTATATGGTTTAATCTGCACTATGTTCTTTCTCTGGGGCGTTTTTTCAGGTTAAACAAAATATTGAAGACAAGACTCATCAACACATAGATGCACGTTCAAAGGGCAGGTAATCATAGCGATGTGCTTTAATTGTATTAATGATGTAATGGGATTGCAATGTCATCTTAGTAGGATAATTATGCTTAGTCTTTGTAGTGCTATATGACTACCCTTTGTGTGATATTGAATGAATGTGTTTGAGGTTAGCTATTTTCTTAGTTAACAGATTGGTGGATAGTATAGAAAGCAAAAAATCATTAGTTTTAATTAATTAACACAAAAGTGTATGATAAGGTTTCAAGCAGGATTCTAAGTGCCATCTTGTTAGTTAGCAGGATATCAATTTTCTTACACAAGAAGCTCTGTTATATAATTGGATCTGGTGATTCATATCAGTTTATGTAGTCAAACAGCCATCAAAACCATCATACTCTTTATAAGTCTCGCCTATTCAGACGCCCCCTTCCGTTGAATCTGCTAACTTCATTCGAATCATCATCTAACTAAATTTGACCAAGTTTATGTTCTCTACTTCTACTCAAAACATCAAGTTATATTCAACTCTTCTTATCAATGTGATCCAGGACTGTGTATTGAAGACATTAATGCGATCAAGGATATATGCTCTTCTTGCAGGTTTGATGGTACTGCACCAGAACCTCGAAAGGGAATAAAAAGTGGGCATGTGCCTGGCAGCAAGTGCATTCCATTTCCGCAGGTTTTGATTGACTTTCCAGTGCTGATAATCTAATGATTATTTTTGAAGCTCACAGGTGGTTCTCTATGTTTCCCCTTTTCGTCATTAGTGTGTTTGTTTTTCTGCAGATGTTAGATGCTTCACAGACACTCTTACCAGCAGATGAGCTTAAAAAACGGTTTGATCAAGAAGGTAAGAACCTTGATCTGTTCCAGGTTTATATTTCTCGGTGCATGCCTAAAAGCATCAATTCCACAAACCATAACCATAAATGTTTGCATTGCTTTGCATAACATTTAGATGGAATCCATATCTCAGAATTTGAAATGGGGTATGTTTGGTCTCATGCATGCTATTTTATTTTTTTTGTTTGTTATATTCCTCTTTTTCTGCGAGAAATGAATGGTTCTTGTTAGGTTTTAGGAAAAACATGATCAAAGAAAAGAAAACATAATTGTTTTCGTTATATGATTTTTGCCCATATAATTTGGATGTAATGAAGAAATACAATTTAGTTGTCAACATTTGAGCTTTGCTAGCTGCTCATCATCTTTCATTATTTGCTCACTAGATTATATACTTTTGGTATCTACTCAAGCTGTAGTGGATCTGACACCTGTATTTTTATACAGGCATCTCTCTGGAAAGCCCTGTTGTTGCTTCATGCGGGACTGGTGTAACTGCTTGTGTTCTTGTTCTGGTATTTATTCTTCTCATCCCAAGTATAACTGATACATCTTGGCATACTTCATGAAGTTCTTTTTCACTACGTTATGTCAGAATAATTCTCCTGAATGAGTTGAGTATCATGAAGCTTAGATGCTATATTCTTAGTTTTTCAGTCCAGGGTAAAATGATTGTCTAAAAAACTGATCTTGTTGAAGAGCTAATGACTCCGGCTTTTATGTTTTTCAGGGTCTCCATCGACTTGGAAAGCCGGATGTTGCGGTCTATGATGGATCTTGGACCGAATGGGCAGACCGAGGGTGCTACTCCTGTTGACACTTGTTCATAAATCATATTAATGTGATGCACACAGGAGCTTGGCAGCATGCATGGCACGGAGTTTGCCTGATTGAATACTCAGACAGGGATAAAATAAAGGGTTGGATATCAGAAAACATGGGCAACAATCTCAATTTTTATGTGTTATTTTGCATTTTCAAGCTCCGAAAACATGGGCAACAAAATAAGAAAAGAAACAGAAAAAGAAAAGGGTTTTGACGGATAAATGGATTATAACGTTGTCATTCATCATACATAGAATGAATGACGACACCACTCTTTCTTTTATGATTGCCTTTTCCTTTTCCGGTGCCTTTACCTTTAGGCTGTCTCCGGTGACTCTGAGCAATGACCAGATCTTTTCAAAGATTTGGAAGAAGCCGATAGCCAGATGTTCAAGACGTGCTTTTGTTTCGTGTCTTTGGACGTAAATATTCAGGCAGTGTATGTATTTGCAGTTGGATTGTGTTTTTTTTTTTTTGTAAATTTTGAATTTTTTTTTGTGTTTTTCAACTTTTGAAAAATAAATTTTAAAAAATAAAATAAAAATATTATTTTATAAAACTTGTGACTTGGTTCACTAGATCGAAAGCATTTAACCTGAAAAAATCACGAAGCTTAGAATTCAATGAATATCAAATAATAAAATTTAAAAAAAAATCAATCACAAAAAAAAAATTCAAAAGAAAAAATATCAATTAAAAAAATAAAAATAATAATTTTTCAAAAAATAAGAGGATGTATAATTTTGAATTGAAAGGCTAAATTGAAAAAAAAAATTTAACAAAAAAAAATTAATGAAGAAACCATAAAAAGAATGATTAAATTTTTATAAACATAAAAATTAAAAATTTTTGATTGAATGATGAAATTAAGAATAATTAAAAGTTTATGAAAAAGGTAGAAAAAAATTAAGAAAAAAAATCAAGATCAAATTTGAAAAAACAAAAAAAAAAGAATTTTAGATTTAAGAATGAAATAAAAAAAAATTACAAAAGAAAATTACAAATTAAAAAAACGATGACTAATACTCAAATATGCCCACCTAGGACTAGTACTCTAAGATTTGAATTTCGAGAGATGGGAGCGGAAAGAGGGAAAATAAAACAGCTCCCCACAAGTTTTTTAACTTTTTAATTACATTATCAACAATAAACTACAACTCCTCAATCAACCATTCTTAAAAAAAAAAAAAAAAAAAAACTATATAGCTAATTAGATTAATAATTCACATAATTGAACTGAATTACTCTAGCTAATTCATTTGTTAGTAACTTATTCCAATTAAAACATTCTTAATGACAAATTAGTAAATTCAACAGTAGGGTAGATGATGTGTCACGGATCACAATGCATGGTTAAATTAAATCAGCTAAACCATTCTCGGAGGATAACATTATCCATTTCTAATTTGAATTTAATAATTTTATTTTTCTACAAATTTATAAAAATTTAATGGAATAAAAAACATCACCATTTCTCAATAATATCTTATTAATCTGTAGAATATCTTTTCTACTAATTTATTCAAATTTTCTCTATTTGTTTTTGTGTTTTAAAATTATTTTTGAAAAAAAATTGAAATTTTTTTATTTTTTTCTTCGCTTCAAATTAATATTTTTTGTGTTTTCAGATCACTTTAATATATTGATTTTAAAAATAATTTTTAAAAATAAAAAAAATATTATTTTAATATATTTATAAATAAAAAATATTTTAAAAAATAATCACAATCACTTACATAAATTTCTCCATAATTAAACGTGTACATCGAAAGAGAAGAAGGGAGAAAAGAGGCATACTTGATTTGAATAGAAAAAAAAAAATTCTTCAAAGAAAGAAGGACTATATATGTATGTAGCAGGTTCCATATTTAGCATGCGGGTAATTAAACGTGGTCAACCACGAAAAGAAAAATATTAAGACCCACGGCAAAAAATAGATTCCTCGATCCCAGCAACAATCACATGGTGTGATATTGGTCTCAAAGGTGGCCATTATTTCTCCGAGGATCGAGATCTTGAGAAATGAAGAATAAAATATACCAGCATGGCTCATGATCAGCCCTACAGGAGAGCCCGTCGGAGATTTTTCACAAGATCCTTCAATGTCATGGAGAAATCAACGTCCATCTGCAAGAGGGATAAAGGGCCTGGTGAAATTCGGATAAATGATCATCGATCTAATTATAAAACTCTGTTTATTATGATAAAAGATTGTCTCAATTCTGGATGTTAGAAATGATTTTATATCGCTCAATGATTTCAAAACTTAAACAATTAAGGTATATATATTCCCAAAAAAAACTGTATTAGAATTTGCTATCAGCTTAATTGTTTCTTTCACTGCGCATTATAGCGCACAGTGTTCTATTGAAAAATAGGATGGTTTAAAATTTAATTAATTTATTGCGAAAATTAATACCGAGAAAGAGTTCGTAACATATGAAAAAACTACTCGGAAATCAGATAAGAAATGAAGGTGCAAGTGACACACTCACACGCACAAAAAAAAAACATGTAAACCACTTGAAACAGTCAGCTTAAGAGCTAATTGCTCTCTTAGATGAATCAAGAAAGATGTTTTATTATAGTGACTAACAGAAGAAAAGAAATCATACGTGATTCAAATTCTTGACGTACCTGAGCAACAATAGTTACATCAAGGGTGTAGTTTCCGAAGGGCATGACTATGCTGTTGATCACTTTCAGCTGAAGCTTTTCCATTTCGGTCAGTATTTTCATTAGGCATCCTTTCTGATTCTCACAGAGGATCCTGATGAGGACATCCTCATCTGAAACTGTTATTTCGATTTCAGGAAGTGGGTAGTCGTGGCAGCCACCTGCAGATTTTTCATCGGTTGAAGACGAAGAATCATCAGCAATACAAACCAGAGACTTCTTGACAAAAACAACTGATTCCATGGTTTTCTTGGCAGCTTGTTCCTCGAGTGTCTTCACACGTTCTTGAAGATACTTCAGGTACTTAATTGCGTCTCCAAGAACAGATGCCTTGTCCATCTGTCAATAGCCAATCGAATGTTGGTAAGCAAAACACCATGTCCAGAAAAAAAATTGTTCACATTTCTACATCATAAGGGAAGTTTTATCGAATAAATTATTTTAACAGTTTCACTAGAAAATCAAAGAGACTTGATATAAATTATTCTTTTGGTTTTTATCAGTTGATCAGTTTTTCAATTTGGTATCTTTGAATCCTATCCACCCAATTCTCTAAGGATCACACCAACAGTTTAAGCTTTTGGATAGTGGCCTTTGACAAATTTTATAGTTTCCACATCTACAATCAAGTGGATTAATATGAGAAGATTAATTAATTACCATAACTAAAAAATATCATAACTTGAATCCCATATTGAAGCTTGCAAGTAAAACATTAAGAATCCCATAATTCAGCTCACGAACCAAAGAGAAAGCGGGCCATAATTAATAAGTTATATTTACGCATATGATTTACACTAGTGAAAACGTGTAAAGAAAAACCTGATTCCTTCTACCCGAATAGGAATTTTGTTGGTACCTTCTTTAGGCCGGGAACAACAGCTGAAAGTGCTATGAATCTCTGGCTGAGCTTTTCCCGGCGATTTCGTTCCTCTATTGCATGTGAAGGAGACTTGCTCGTTGCAGCAATCTTTTTGGTACCGGCTTTCCTAAAATATGTTGCACCATCTTCGTAATTTGTACTTCCAAAGAACTGCAGAGAAGTTGCTGGAGGAGAACTAGAATTATCAAAAGATATAATGTGAGACGAGGAAGAAGGTGAAGCCTGTTGAGAAGTTTTTGGCTGTTTTGCTGGCCTCTGATCAATGCTGACTTGAGAGGAAATAGAGGATGCACAGGTAAAGTTTTGTGGGGTTTGATGATTGAAAGTTTGGTCATTCATTGAAAAACACTTTGAAGGAAAAGTCTGAAAATTAAACTCATCAATTGAGTAATCTAGAGGGTTCGTATCGTATCGATCATGGCCAAAAGCTGAATATTCCTCCATTCCCTGTGAGAAAAGAAAAGGGCCAGATATCTCTAAAATTAGCAATCCCGTATTACAATCTCCATAACAGAAATATATTCTTCATTAATTCTATGTTGCAAATAGACCACTTACCATTTCATCAGATAACCATGTTGCTGGAGAGGTTTCCATTAAGCAACTTTGGTATTGTTTCCTTAACGATTGACAGCAAGAACCCTGAAAAGATTAAACAGGCATAAATTTCGTGAGTTGTACAGTATTTGCTTATAAGAGTACTGGAGAAACAGAAGAAAAGAAATTAAAGAAAAAGGCAAGAACTCTCTGGGTTAGCTAGCGAAGCGATAAAACAAGTAGGAGAAAAAAAGACACCGAACCCATTTCTTTTTGATTTTGAAGAATATATAAACGAATAAGGAAAAAAATCTGAACTGTGAAGTACTCCATGAAAGTAAAGAGGCAAGAATCATGTAACCTAGCTAAAAGAAAAAAGTTTCCATTTCTTCCCAAGTACTGATGTTTAGCCAGAGAAAAAATCAGTGATTATAACATATATATGATATCTCGAAGAAAATTGCAATTGCAAATTTTAGAGAGGAAGAATAAACACCTGAAGAGGCTTTTCCCTTTCCAAACAGGCCAGATGGAGGAAAGAAATTCAGTCAGTTTTATAACAGGGAGAGGAAAAAGCAGGAGGGAGCTTACATTACGCGTTTCATATTAAAATATTGGTACTTGCACGTGCTAAAATGATCGGTAGTACTGTTCATCAGTTGACATCACTTCTATGTAAGCGATCATGGGTTTCATGTTTTGTCTTTTGCTTAATCAAGCTGTCGTTTTATTCGCT
>Ga0325410_1005786_pt1 | contig 13628 bp, 9 predicted proteins | sample PopdelMetagenome_16_FD_206182 | JGI IMG/M metagenome (GOLD analysis project Ga0325410, IMG submission 206182) | Populus deltoides microbial communities from Bellville, Georgia, United States - Xylem-PdIQD-R3 | ecosystem: Host-associated > Plants > Phyllosphere > Stem > Wood/Secondary xylem... | reverse complement strand
TTTTTTTTTTTTTTTGAGATTTTAAGTTCTGAGCTCAATCTAAGAATTTTGCAAGATGGAGAAGAGAAATCGGAATGGGCCTAGTGGACCGGTGAGTGTGAAAAAACCGGAATAAGGGTATTGTGATTACCATTTAATTTGTAACACACATATGAATAAGGTTAATGGCAGGACTCTAATCTCCTTTTTCTTTTCTTTTCTTGTTTTGCAGAAGAAACCTGAATCTCCTTAGTACATGGAAAGGGTATTTTATGAGACCAGCTAACTGCTAGCTCAGGATATAAACATATGAATCGATCAGAGTCAGATATTTTGGATAAATATTAACTAGTTATTTGCCTGTACGTAGTGCACTGCAGGTTAAATAATAATATTTTGAAATGTATAAGTTTGATAGCTAAATCATGTATGTTTGAAATGATAATATCATCATAACTTGAAGATTGTTTTGGATACATGTCTACTGCTCTTTGCTTCGTTTTAAGTTTCAAAAAAACAAAAGAGGTGATTGTGCTTAACTAACGCGAAATAATGCTGAAATTTTGAGGAAAAATAGTTTTAAAATCACTGGTGTATGCCAAAAAGACACGACTGGAACAGTGTTAATATACATCCTTCAATTTCGCATTCAATTATAGCAGAACCTTTTCGTATACATCTTTGTTATCTAATAATTACAAGTTGAAGCTTTTTCAAGTTTATTAAAAATTTATATAATTATTAATTTTAAGATTTATAGAATTAGTTAAGGTACATATAAGCTGGTCCGAATAATTATATAAATAAATAAAACCAATTACAGCAGAACCTTTTCATATGAACTTATATTCAGTTGCATGAGTCTTATGAAAAAGTGTTCTTATTGGAGCTTTGAAATCTTCAGGACATATTTAAGGTCACCTTGGCTCAGCCAAATCTTGTGTTAGCTTGAAGTTCTTGTCTCATTGTGGTGCCTCTCTCGTTTCTTTTAGGACAATATAGGGATGTGATGGATTCCGGAATGTTATATAGACGGTGAAAACAATAAAATATGATTATTTGAAAGTTTTTAAAATTTTGTTAAATAAATTTAGAATTGTTAAGAAATTTATTATTCAAAGATTTATTTTTTTTGGCTTTGTATAATTTTTTAAAGACTAAGTTGTTGCAAATCACAAGTCATTCAATTATCTGACCTTCAACGTAAACCCACACGAATCACTAGTAATAAATCTTTTAAATTCTTATTTAGAAAAGAGAAATTGTTATGCCTAAGTGCTAGCTTTTTATTTTGTGACTTACATAATTTTTCAGTCTAGCAAACAATTCTATCTAAAATAAAAGGCATAACCTATTATTGATAGAGAAATCTGAAAAATCTTATAAATTGATAAAATATCAATTTACCCCATGAATAATATCTATATATTAATTCAAGATAATTTTAAAAATTAACTTAATCAAGTCCTTACTTGATTTTTGTAAGTCTAAAAATATAACTCATGTATTAATTACATTCTATTCTTTCATTTCTAAAATATATTTTAATCAAGTAATACTTAATTAAATCATTTCAGTTTAATTTTTTTATTAATAATTTTTAATGTACGTGATCTATTAGGTTCTAATATGTTGGTGCTAATATAAATTTTAATTTTAATTAAATAAAATTAAATAAATTATCTCTGCAGTAAAACACAGAGTTAATATTAACTGGCTCGTGATAAGTTGTACCAGGATATTATTTCTACATTGAGGGTTCTACAGTAAAACACCATTGTTTTTTTAGTTTTTTTTTTTTGTTAATATTAATTGGCTCGTGATAAGTTGTACCAGGATAAATATAAATCGCTAATGATGAGTCGGCTTACTGACAGTACAAGCTATAAATGTACAGATAAAACTTATATATTTTTGTATTAAACCTTATTTTTTATTTTTTAAAATATATATATTTTAAAAAAAGATATTAAATTAATTATTTTTTTATAATTTTTAATAATTTTAATGTACTGATATTAAAAATTAAAAAAATATTTAAAATAAAAAATATTTCGTATTACAATAATTAACAAGCACTTAGATTCAGCTAATGATTCGGGCTATAATAAATTTAATCTCAGTGTACTTGGACGCAGTACTTGGACTGGGGTCACTTGGACAGAAATTCTTATTGAGGGACTGCTCGCACTTCCTTGTATTTCTCATACACATTCCGTCAAATATGTTTAACTTCTGTGCTTTGAGAATGATTAACTCAAATTAAAATGGAACGGGAAAGAATTATAGAAGAATTTTTTTTTTGTTTTACGAAAAGAATAAAGTAAAAAGGATCCGCATTAAGGTGGTCGATTAGTCCATCTTTTCCTTCCGTGATTGTGGTGAACACGAATCGTCTCTTTGAAGCAGCAGTATTCACCGGTGCTACAGCATAAATTAATTTGGACTGCGAAGAGGGGAGAGGTAGATTGAGAGATGGAGAGGATGAAGTTATCAAGAATCGTGTATGTGTTAGAGATCTTCTCTTAGGAATCTGGACTTTCTGAAGTAACAGCACCCGCTTCTGTTTCCGTGGTGGTATGCTGTGGAGTAATTGAGTCTGAGGCCAAACATAGACAAACAAAGCTTGCAGTCAGTACATCTAATACATAAATATTGTGTGTGGGCATCGCAGTTTTTTTAGCGGCAGGCAAAAGCATCAGTACCCGTGATGCTTACATTTATCAAATTGCAGATGCAATAGCTACAACCAATGATATTAACACCATCATCAAAAAAAAAAAAATTAACTGGAAGGAAAACTGATTTTACTTGCCATCTTTAATTTTAATATTGCAACAAGATATCCAATCTTAATTTATTATTCCATGTAGTTAGATGAAGGATGCAGCCCGGGCCACCACTTCAACCGATTAATTAATTAGTTCGGTGGATTAAATTCAAGTAAAAATTATAGGATTGATATTATATCATATAAAAGCACAAACTAGCCACACCAGTTCAGTAGAATGAATTATTGTTGTTAAAATTTAAAAATACGACCCTCAAGAATTTTATAAAAATAAGAAAACGGAAAGAAAAGGCTATAAATTCATGGGTCAATGGGTGAATTCAGATTAATCTATAAAAAAATCGTTTTTTTTAGTTAACACAATATTGTTTTGGACAAAAAAGATTCCTTAAAATTGATATGCTAGATCAATCATGTTTTACTAGGTCAATATCTATCATGATTTGCGAAAAAATACAACCAAACAAGGCTCTAAGTTAGTGGGTTATTGGGTCGATCCAACTAGCCAGGCCATCAAGTAGATTTATAGCACGTTGGTAGTTCAGGTGTTAGATGATGATGAGCTCGACGTAAAGTAAATTCTCAATATATGTCGTGATAGTTAAAGGTGGAGATTATAGATCCATGTAAAATCCTATGTATATTCTGAATCGATTAAAGGTCATTTATTTATTTATTTATTATAAGTAAACAAGCACACAGCAAGGGGATAACCCGCAGGGAAGATGAACAGACACGGCTCAAACGGAAACGGAACTAAAAATTAAGGAAGAAAACAAAGAACAACAAAGCTAGATAATTCATCAGGGACCCATGAGATCTGCTTCATGGAATAAAACCAGATCAGTAGATGCCCAGAGACCTAAGAACATATGATAACCAAGCAAAAGACCCATCATGGTCTCTCAACAGTTCAAATTTTTCTGTCAAGTAGAATAAGCTTACAACACTAGCTACCATGCCAGAAGCCACATTTCAAATATTTTCTAATGCATCTTCATTATGAACTTGGTGATATATATAATTAGCTTTTCCTTCGTGAAATCCCATGATTCTTTCTTTCTTGAGAAAGAAAATCCCATCATATATTTACTGATTCGGCTACTGTAGTCATTTATTGGTTAAATAAAAGTTCGTGTGGTAGCTTTTAAATACCTAAAAGCAACGCATGGCAGTATATAACATGCGTTGTGGGCCTCTTTACATACACTATCATTTGACCGCATCTCAGAATCAACTACCATCTTGATAGTTGATACTGAAACCACATGCAGTCACTATTTGTTTACACCTTATGCTCCTCTGTCCTTACTTTACATTGACCCAGTGCTTGGGTCATACAGATAACCAGACAGCTCATCCACATGGTTGAGGTTGCCCATGCGGCCCCCCGGTATCAGGCCAGCTAAGTTGCTAGCTACACAAGCCCTAATTTTTAACATTATCTACTCATGCATGATATATATATGTGGAGAGATATAGAAAGAAGAACGAATGCCCAAGTCAAACCAAATGATCTATCAAGTAACGACTGGGGTTTAACACTTTCGATCATCATTGTATATATTATGTATGTTTTTTCCTTCTTATGATTAAGCATAAATATATATTATGTATCTCCAAATGTGTATGTTTTTTATGTATGGGGAGCTGAAGATCATTGGAGAGAAGGATAAAAAGCAAGCACGTACCAGCTGTACTAGGAGATTGAAAGGGATGCCTTGCGGGTTGAATAGTTGGAGAAGGAAACGAAGAGAAGGACCCCTCCATAGACGTTGGGAAGTATAAATAAGACGGTCCAGGTATTCGTTGAGCCTGAGGTCCAGAGAGTGCTGTCCTTGGAGCTTGCAAAGAGTAGCCATAATAGTATGGTGCGCCAATGGTGGATGATGATGTCCCGTACATTTGATGATAGTATTGAGCTGGCTGTTGAATTTGTGTGTTATACATTGCCTGCATCCATGTCCATCCACGGTAGTATATATTAATTTTACCGAACTATTGTCTGTAATTTTCTGATTTTTTTTCCTTGAGCACATGAAAAATCAATAAACAAGCAGAGAAGGGGTGTTGACCTGGTGGTAGCCATAGTCAGGAGTGTAGGTTGGATACCTGCAGGAGTTGAATCAATGGATCTTAGTACGTATGAACGAGAAAAAAGCTACATGAAATCTAATTAGATTCTGTAAGTAGCTTCTCTAGCTGAGGAAACAGGTAGCATCGGGAATTTAATTGTTGTGCTGCGGTTGAGACCCACCGTGATAGCAACTGCTACCAATAACAATGTCTGATTATGATGGGCACTAAAATCAATTTCATCATGTCTCCAATATGATAAATTCATATATATATATATATATATATAAGAAAATTATTTCTAATAGATGAATACATATAGATCGAATCTCCCTACCGTCTGGGCATGCATGGTAACATCCAGTACCGCAGCCCTGTGGCAGGGAAATATCAAAATGATGTCTTCCTCGTATTAATTGGTGATTTTATTTTTAATCAAACTTAATTTCCACGGATATGTGGATCTTCCGATGGCTACATGGAAATAGTACGTAGATAGCTAGCTTTTCATCATTAATAGAGAGTTCCATTAACCCATGTCCCTGTCATTTTCCTTGGAAGCTTCGCAATTTACCTCTCCAGATAAACAGATAACGTAATCCAAATAAGAGACAGCATCTCCCTCTATTATCCCGTTATCAATTAGATCATAGGGAAATCCCAGCAACAAATAGCCTTTATCGATCGTGACTGTAAATTTTCTTTTCAATAAAATTAAGGAGATCATCGATCTATTTTTCATAGGATGAGATCATTATCGATGCAATATATAACTTTACAAAGTTAAATACCGCCAGCAAATTAATATCTATTTAAAATATCTGGGATATGTTAAACTTACCAATTAATCCCACTTACAATAAATAAAAATTTATAATAGAAATTTATAAATTTGAGAATGGACCATTTGTCACAATCTACTAGGATATAACAGGTTCAATTATTTGATTTTTTTTATTTTTTAAGATACTCGTCTAATTAAATATACCACTCTAAGTGTAATATATTATGTTGAGATTATTTAATAAAGATTGATACGCATCTAAGTGTGTGTGGTGTGCCCGCATTTTCGAGCCAACACCAATATTAATTGATATCTCCGAGTGCAGCATTTGAAGGGGGGGGACGAATTCTTTTGAGTAACAGTAATGGTTTTTTTTTTTTTTTGAACATTGTATAACGATAACGCTGGGAATATTATTTTGAAGGCCAAATTATTAGATTCTATTCTCTAATAATTTCATATTAAAAAATATATATGCTTACAATAATTAGATTCTGGCCAGGTCAATTACTAGCTATAATTTCATATTAAAAAGTCAATAACTATAACGTTTTAATTGTTCACAGGCTGATAACAACTATACCGAGAGGAAAAAACGAAACAGAGGAAAAAGAGAGTGTGGTGGACCATTTCCTACAACTAATGTAGCCAAATAATTACTTTAGAAAATTAGAAAGCAATAAGAACTAACCCGTAATGTGTATAGAGGACAGGTGGTGGTGGTGGTGGTGGTGGAGGAGGAGGAGCTAGAGGAGGAAATGGTGCTGCAACTCCGCCGTATGATGGCGCACCAGGTGGTGCACTTCGCTGGAAGGGATTGCTACCTTGCGGTCGTCCTGAATTAACAACAAACAAATTTTAAAAAATAATTAACTATTAATTATTAATGGTGAATAGTTGTAGAAACAAAATACAGTTGATACATTATATGATGGCTGATTAATAATATAATTCTAATAAATCAAAAACAATAATGAACCTCGAGGCGGTGAAGGTCTCGGCCGTCCAAGTGAAGCAATGTTACAATTCGCTCTTCTGCCATCGATCACAGGGTTTGGTTCAGCACAAGCCCTTCTTGCAGATTCCGGATCACGAAAAGTCACCTGTATATATATAAATATATATTGGTGATCAAAAAAGGCCTAACGAATTTGAGTCATCTGAACATGGTCTGTGCAATTTAATAGAGATCTTATCAACTTACAAATCCGTATCCTTTAGATTTTCCAGTGTTTTTGTCTGTAATGATAACAGCTTCAAGAATCTCCCCAAACTGCTCAAAGTATCTACGCATTTCCTCAGTTGGGGTCTCCCAAGCTAGTCCCCCAACAAAAACTTTTGTAAACGTTGTATCTCCAAACTGAGATCGATGATGTGGATAAGCCATGGCATGCAAATCATCAAAATGACAAGTGATTATCCTTCTTCATGCATGAACTCTTGATATATCACTCAGATAACTGTGACAGCTCCTCCTCTCCATCCCCTAGTTGTCTCTGCTTTCTGCTCTATACGTAAACGCCCCACTATTTCCTTCATTCTGTTTCTTCACCACAAAGAATCATCGCAAGAATTTTGAGACAGAGAAAGTGATGGCTGGATGGAGCTTAATTAGCTAGCATGCTAGTCTATGATGCTGTTGTTAATATTACTTGAGGGTTGTTTTGATAACAAATAGGTTAGGTTGGGGTTTGGTTGTTCAATTAACACGAAGGAGTGGCCGAGAGAGAGAGAGAGAGACCCGACAGCTGCAAACTCTTATTTGCTGTCCAGGAAAGAAGATGGCTAGCTAGGGGATCGAGGGGTGGATTTGTAATATCTAATGACAGCTGCGTGACCATAGGCACTTGAATCTGTCCTCTCTGTCATACGATTAATTAATATACTCTCCCAACATTACAAGAAATGATACTTAATTTTCCATCTCTCTTTTTTGTGTTCTTTCTCTTATGTTTTCTTATGAGTTTTGCCTGGTTTCAAACTTCCTAGTCTTAATTTCATAAGTGTGATCCTTTGTTTGTTTATTGTTAATAGTATGATAGTCTGGTTGGATACTAGTTGTACCCACATTTGTACCCATGGCGGGGTCTCTTGCTGCAGTGGCAATCAAAATGGACTTCCCATCCACCGCAGAAATTATTCATTCCACATCAATGTGATTGCTGGACACTATTTTAGATAAACACAAGAGGAGGCATGGCTTAGCATTGCAAATCTCTCTCTCTCTCTCTCTCTCTCTCTCTCTCTCTCTCTCTCTACACACACACACACACACATATCATTATTACATGACTGAAGTGTTAGTTTTAAGGTTTAATACATGAATTTTAACCCAAGAAATTGACAAATCATTAACAAATTCATTTATTTAATAATCCGTACGAATACAATGGTCCCAAAAAATAATAATATGGGATCGGGGAAACAGCACATCTGGCTCAAAGCGCAACATTATCATGGTGTGGTTCAGTGCATAGCATAGCAATTCTTTCGATATTTGGTTTTATTTTAAGTCAACCTATTTTGTTCTCATCACCCCAAGGAAAGAAGAAGAAAAAAGTATTTCAACTTCGTTATTATCATTTTCTTGTTCTCATCATCACCGTATTATCTCAAAACATATGCTCTAAGATCCTTGACATATACATCTGCTTGATTTTTCGATTCGCTAATCAAAACACCCATCCATCAACATGATCCTAACCCCTCCAACCATGATGAAGACTATCATGTGCATCAAGTCAAGGGCGGCAAAAGGCCTAAGAAGAAAACAAAATTACAACTGTAAGATAATACCCATCACTCTCAGAACATTCCTGGTCAATATTCACTCGGTGGCTATAGGTTGACGGCAAATTAAATAATATACTGAATTTGATTGTGTATTTTAGGCTATTATAAAATGAAATGGTTACATCATCAGCAAGTGTTTGGTCTTATATACAAAGATGTAAATCATGTGCGGTTTCGAGCACTGGACTACTGGCTAACCATAAGCCCGGAATGAAAACATAGCTTGGACAACTGTAAGATTTTGTTTTGATGTGGGATTAAAATATAGAGGTCAAGTAGCTAGTTAAAGGTTTAGGGTATAAGGAAATGGATGAAAGAAAGTGTTGAAAATGTTTGGAATGTGTGTGAAACAAATTTATAATGATGGATTTAATAATTTTCAGATTTAATATTACATATTGTATGATGGAGGGATCCAATTGTAGGGAATATTAAACACCTTTTTCTCATTTAGAGATTAACAGACGTCAGTCCCTTTAACTCTCCCCTCCTCTCTCTCCTTTCAAAAAAAAAAAAATCAAGGCAGATAAATATTTAACAATAATAAATATTTTGGTTCCGGGGGCAACCAGATACTCAGGCTCTCTTTCTAAAATACAAAGTGATCAGTAGTGATCAATTTAAAAGCTAGTGTAACGACGTTTTACCGTGAATGAAAAACAGTAATGCATCATGCAAAGTACTTACAAGTGGGGAAGGCGATGGTCATTATCAAGCTTGATGCCAGCGTTAGGGACGAGGAGACAGCTACGAGGACCTCTAATATTATGGGAACTGCAACTGGCATTGCAGGTCCTCTCCACGTGGGGTCGTATCCCTCTTTGAGAGCTATGAGCTGGATTTCATCTACTACCATCTTTCTTTTACACCTGTGGTAGGACTCTCTCGTATTCTCAGATTGGGTGTCATGGCTGACCCACCCAAAGCTGTATAGCTCCATCAAACCACCAATCAATGTTTCTGTTTAAAGCTGCACTCTTGTGCAGGCAAAGTTATCGTCCAATACTCAAGTTGCTACCTAATTGGAGCAAATAAAGCATTTTCTCATCTATGTTCTTTCCTAAAGTCTGCAACTGATCTGATTAATATATATCGGTCGTCATGTTCCAATTCGCCCTCTTGTAAAGAAGGCATATCTTCATCTTCTTCTTTTTTAAAGAATGGAAGATACCTCTTTTTGAGCGTGAGAATCCTGTTCAGGGCACGTACGTTCAAAATGCTCAGCTATTAATTTCGATGGCATTCTCTTTATCCTTCAGTTCTCTCCTCTCGTGACGCGATACTAAATTATTTGCTCCCTCCTCAACTATTTCCAGTTCTCTTTTCTACTAGCTAGTTCCAGCGGAAGAGATTCACATTTAGACTCGGTTAATTCATTGCATGAACTATCTACGGGATCTTAATATCTACTCACTAGTTCGTTTTTTTTTTTTAATGGAATGTTGTCTCTCGTCCGATATATCCTGAAGATCGATGTTTTTGAACAATATTATATTCATAAAAAAAAACACACAATATAGACGGATTATTATGTATTTTTGTAATAGTATCCCTTCATCAGTATAAAATAGGATATGTTGGTGATTAATTATCATGCTAATAATGTATGTTGTTTAAGAGGTAAAAGCTTCTTTGTATCCATGTATTCTTAATTTTATACTAGTTTGCCTCGTCTGCATCGGAAGTTTAGGTTTTCTTGATAAATAGGTTTAGGATATGTGTTGTTATCATATGGTTTCGTGTAATTTGACAATTTAATGCAACTGGATTTTTCGATCAAATAAAAACCAGTGAAAATGAAGGGTTGACGTTAGTACAAATAGATGGGGGGAAACTAGTACAAAATCAAGAATAAAATGACCTGTAAAAGCTTAGAATTGTAATATATGTGATATTATATAAGTGTTATTTTCTAATTTTTAATTTCTAAAGATTTATTTATAATAAAATCATAATTGATAAATCATTTCAGTTTAAGTTTTTACTAATGGTTCTTATAGGTGTGACCTATTAGGTTTGCTAATAAGATGATCCAAATATAAATTACAATTCTAAATGAAAAATATTAAATAAATTAATTTATTATTAATTTAACAATTGATTGATTTATATTTCAAGATCAAGTACAATGTCTAGCAACCTCTCATGATCCTCTAAAAATTAGAAAAGTCATAGGAGAATGAACTTTTACTGGGACAATGGTTTAGTTAGAGGGTCTATAAGATTCTTTTTAGTAGGTATTGACTCTATCTTTACATCTTTTTTTTTAGGATTCTCTAGTCAAATAGAAATGTCTAAGTACATTTTTAGATCATTAATGAGACCTTGGTTTCTTTGCTTGTACAATGATTCTATTGTCATCATAATAAAGGGTTACTCGATCAACAATGCTAGTAACCACACATAATTTTGTGATGAACTTCTTGATCCAAACAACATCTTATGTCCACTCAAACATAGAGGTGTACTCAGCTTTAGTTGTAGAATCTACTTTGGTCTTTTATTTGAAACTCTTTCAACTTACAACACTGTTATTTAAATTAAAATAAAACTAAACTGGTTTTTTTATTTTCAATATATAATTAAAATCTAACATTCAAATAATCATGAACTACTAGTTCATCTCTATATAAAGCATAAAAACATTTCTTATTCTTTTTCTTATTCTATTTTTATTAATCAATTATTTAATGAATATTAAAAATATATAAAGCATTTATTAAAATTAAATATATTAATATAAACAAAATTAATTTCACATATAATCAACCAATTAACTATATATCATATACACTAATAAACCCAAGTAAATACCCAAGTAGATAGAGTTCAAATATGATAAATGGAGTGAACTCCACCAACCTTTAACAACTACAAAATTTATTTAGGAGGTCTTTCAGCTTCGCAATCATCTTCTCAATCAAAGTGAACTTTGCATCAGCCTCAATGTGTACGCTTGTTTGTCTATAAGAGATCTCAAACCTCGTAGCTTGGTACATGAATAACCATGATAACCTTGATTTTTCCACTTTATTTGTCGCTGCCATGGAAGCTCATACATTTTTTCAAAATCCTTCGTTGTAACTTCAGCTCCATAATCTTTGTTAGCATGAAATAATTTACAAGATGACAAAAGTGAAGAAATATTCAAGCCTGAAAAAATACATGGGCTATATTCCTCTTGCCGTGAACCCATAATTCCAATCGCAGTCAAGATTCTTAACATCAAACTCAGTAATTGCTCATCTCCGGTGATTTCGCCGCTGCAGTTAAGAATGTTTATCCAACATTTGTTGGGGTTATAATTTAATGAGTGTTAGAAATCTACTTTTTAACGTTGGGTTATATTTTTTTTATTTTTTCAATAACTAAACTTACCAAAATTAAAAAAGATGATTTGGATTAGTAAAATAGCTTTATCCAGTAAATATTATCTGAATTTAGCATATTATTTTTTATTTAGAAATGTATTAAAATAATATTTTTTATTTTTAAAATTTTATTTCTGATATTAGCAAATCAATGATCTGAAAATATATAAAAAATTAATTTAAAATAAAATAAATAAATTTTAGCAAATCTCATTTAGGTGGCATTTCTAAATAAGGCATAAAACAACCCTCTGGAAACTGTTTGGGCTATGTACTAGCTGAAAAGAGGCCTATCATATTGTCAATATGGAAAGGAGTGAAACACGATTCTGTGCTGATTAATAATCGCTTGCCCTGAGCTCAAGCCCATTCCGATTCTCTTAGGAGTCGATAGCCCAGATCTACGTTTAAGTTTAAATCTATATTATACATCTCAGTTTGAAAATAGCCATCATGGGGTGGTGGCGCAGTTGGCTAGCGCGTAGGTCTCATAGCTTCTGAGTTATCCTGAGGTCGAGAGTTCGAGCCTCTCTCACCCCAAATGGGTTTTTTGTTGCTTCCTTTTCTTTGTAGCATAACCCATATTCAATGGCGCATGTCGTTTTCTTACCCATTGCCAACGTTGATTTGTCTGATTGTACAGTACGCCTAAATCCCTAAACATGCAGGCAGTTCGTTTTCCAAATTGTGCTTGTGATCCTCCTCTTATTTAAGAGAGAAGGAAAACTTATTTTTACTCAATCAAGGCCCATCCAAGACTGAGATCGATAACAAGATGCGAGCCATGGCCTAGAGCCGTGATGTCTAGATTGGCAAAGCTAAATCAACGTTTTCAATGCTTTAGTGGTGGTGGTCGGTGCCTAAGCATGTGTTTCATCACTTTTGGGGTCCATTTTCCCTCATAGAAGTATTTTCATAGCATATTAAAAGATATCATGCATCAGGATTCAGGTCGCAAGCCAGTGGTCCTTATTTTTCAGCCATTAATTTCCACCTCGCTTCTTGCTCTTAGCCGATATATATTAGCTGTATGTGATTGTGGAAGTATTCAATGGTTCCTTTACTCTCCCCGGTACATATATAACTGAAGAAAGTAGCAAATTTCACACGCCGTATACATACAGAAGTGAAAATCCTGGGAAAGAGTGGTTCGCAATTTTACCTCAACCTTTTTAAGCATTTAGCAGATTTATTTGTCTCTGCGTAGCATTTATTCGAGATGAGGACTGTACATGTCGATGAAATTCTCGCGGTGTGAGGTGGAGGGGCCCAGGCGGAAATACATTGACAGATGCTAATCATATCATAGATGAGCCAAAATCAGAAGGTGGGTTGGTTGAGTGGAGTTATCAACCGTGTTATCCAAGGAATCTTCAGTAACTAAACTCCTTGACTGCATTAATAGCAGTAAGGATTTACTCGTTTACTTGCCCGGACGAGATACTAATTCGTTGAGAGTTGATTTTCAGTGTTTTCTGTTCATGCCATTGATGTTGAGACACGCGGTGGGACTGAAAGCTGCAGGCTTGGTAGGGTGTACTAGTTGCAACTAGAAGGGGATACCTCATTTTGAGTCACGTGGGTTTCCATGCGTAGGTGATGGGGTGTCTGGGGTTTTGAAAATAATTTTTTAAAAAAATATATATTAAAATAAATATTTTCTTACATTTATGTTTTTTTAACATCATGGTATTAAAATTATAAAAATTAATTTGATAGTTTTTTTCAAGCTAAAAATATTTTTAAAGCGATGCCAAATATGAATCTGCACTCCAGGACTCACCGCGCCTTCCTGGTAATGTAACACCATGCGACTCTCGTATTCTTATGTACT
>Ga0325410_1005783_pt1 | contig 13630 bp, 6 predicted proteins | sample PopdelMetagenome_16_FD_206182 | JGI IMG/M metagenome (GOLD analysis project Ga0325410, IMG submission 206182) | Populus deltoides microbial communities from Bellville, Georgia, United States - Xylem-PdIQD-R3 | ecosystem: Host-associated > Plants > Phyllosphere > Stem > Wood/Secondary xylem... | reverse complement strand
TTTTTTTTCTGAATTTTCTTTATTAAATTACATAGTAATTAAAATAAATAGATGAAAAAATTCAACTATTTAAATTTGAATGAAAAAAGTTTTTTTCTTTTCAGTAAAAAATCATCTTACTTATTCATGCATTTCTTTTGTATTTTAAGAGTTTTTTTTATTAGTATCATTGTTTTTTTATTAATAAACATTTAAGGAAATTAATAAATGATTTAAAGTAAGAAAAAAATGTATTCTTTTAATCTAAAATCATTCTTTATTCATTTTTTTTTGTTTTGACAAAAAAATATTTTTTAATTAGAAGTATGATTTTCTAAATAAAAATCATCATAATCTGAAAATTAAGCTTAAAAAAAACCAAAAAATATAATGGCTTTAAAACTTTTATGTGACTATAAAAAAATACCAACCACAACAAAATACTAGAAGTGATAAAAAGGTGATCTAAGAGAGAAAAAAAAATATCAAACAAATTTTTTAAAAACAAATACACATACAGTCTCTAAAATATCATAAATTATAATGCAAGATGAACTTGAAATTAAGATCATAATGAGATCAATTACCTAAATATCAAATCTAGATGACAAGCCTAAAAGCTCTCTACTTGAAATAAGTGATCTTCTGTCTTTTAATACTTTAAACACCATTTAAGCTCCATGTATGTCTATTTTTTTTTATATAGAAATGAACTATAGCCTGTATTATATGCATTCAAAAGTCCTTTCTCATAAACACAACCAGTTTGCACACTACAAGTGTTTTTTGTATTTTTTTGAATCACGCCATTTTAACTATAAATGGACAAGGTTAATATAACATGAAGCAATATTAATCCCTTTTTAAAAGAAAAAAAAATCTATTTTTGGAATTCAACCTTTCCTTTCCTTTCCAAAATAGCTCATTCTTTCTTACAATCCCAACCAACATTTGTTCTATATGTCAATAGAAACATCAAAAAAGTGCATCTTAGCATTGAATAACATGTTTTGGGTTCTCGACAAAAAAAGTTTAATCTTTATGAAAATATTTTTAATTTTATATCATAATGATTTTATTTCAATAATTGGACTTTAATGAATAAAATCCTTAAAATTTGTCCAGAAAAGATGTGGGTCCCAGATCGCACACATGTGTATGTAGCCTATTTAGAGAGACATAATGGACCTGATAAGGCTGTTCTAGTGCTCTTACTTTCAACTGAAAAGGCTAAACAGAAGAAAGGGACGGGGTGTTGAAAGCCGCCCTGAAAAGTTAAGCATTAATCCCCTACTACTGCCCCAAAGAAGTGGGTCCCAAACTCCATAGGGGTGTGTAACCCCGATTGGTGATAGTAGAGGTTAATGCTCACTTAGAACTTTGCTATCGTCCTAGAGAAGTGGGCCTCGGATGCCACATGAGTGTGTATCCCTGATTAGATCGGTAGGAAGTAGTCTTGAGAAATGAATGTAGATTAAGTAAGAACACAAATGATAAAAATATGCATTCTTTATTGATGAATTTAATAATAATACAACTTAAGGTGTTATGAATGCCACGCATGAGGAAGGTTAGAGCTTTGTAGATCCTGTAAGTGATATGTGTTAGCTCAAATCACTCGTGTCATTCTAAAGGGGCAATGCCACTTTAGAGCTAGCTTTCCTCTACTTTCTTTGTTGCTCGTGGCTTCTAGCTTCCTCAGTACCAAGTCCCCTCATTTGAAGGTTTTGTTTTTAACTCTAGTGTTGTGGTATTGAGTAGCCTTGTGTTTGTAAGCTTCATTTCATATTACAGTTATGAGTATAGACTCTTCTAGTAAGTCTAGATTGACTCTGAGTCCTCGCTCATTGTTCTGAGAAGAGAAGTGCAATACTCTAGCGTTAGGACATCCAATCTCTATTGGGATCATGGCTTCAGTTTTGTATATGAGGATGAAAGGGGTTTCCCTTATTGAGGTCTTTATTATTGTCCTGTATGCCCATAATATTTCATTCAAGAGCTCCGCCCATTCTAACTTAGCCTCTTTTATCTTCTTCTTCAGACCATTAAGTAAGAGATTGTTGGTAAGTTCAGCTTGCCCATTTGTCTAAGAGTGTGATATTGAAGAGAGAACTTGTGATCAATCTACAGTCTTTCACACTATTCTCTCATCTTCTGGTTATTGAATTGGGTTTCATTTTTCGTGATCAATATCTTAGGTATCCCAAATCGACAAATTATATTCTTTCATAAGAAAAAGATCATCTTATTGGCTGTGATATTTACTAGGGCTTCATCTTCCACCCACTTGATGAAGTAGTCTATAGCCACTAGAACAAACTGTCTTTTCCTTGTTGCTTTGGGGAAGGGTCCCAGAATATCCATTCCCTAATGGTAGAAGAGCTAATGAAAAGTGATCGCTGCCATCTCCGCTGAGAGCTGCCTTGACACTAGGGCAAATCTCTGACACTCATCACACTTCTTTACTAGGTTTTTAGAGTCTTGGAGTATGGAAGGCCAATAAAAATCTGCTTTTGTGGTCTAAGCAGCCAAGGCTCTAAATCCTGTGTGCAATTCGTAGACTACCTCATGTATCTCTCTCAAAACATAATTATTTTCTTCTGAAGACAAGCACTTAAGGAGTGGTGATGTTGTATATCTTCAATATAAGACCCCGTCAATCAAGCAATACCCTGAGGCTCTCTTGGTCAGCTTAATGGCTTTCATTCTGTCTGAAGGCGAGCTCCTTATAAGTAAATATTCCTTGAATAGCGCTCTCCAATCCTCAACTCCCATAACCGGGAGTATTATGACATCTCTCTCTCCCATACTGAGTTTATCCAAAACCTTAATCTAGACATCAATGAGGAAGTCGGTTGGGTTAGCATTGACTAACTTAGAGAGAAAATATGCTTGTCCTGGGGCACCTTGGTGATGCTGATCACTCCGTCCTTCTGAGTCAGCATGACTTTAGTCTTCTCAAAATATTTGACCATGGTTGAATCCCTAGCTTCTTATGATCCCCGACACTATCCCACAATCAGCTAAGAGTCGTTGTGCACTTGTAGGAGGTATGCTTTCAAAGCTTCTACTAGTCCTAAACCTGCTATCAGAGCTTTATATTCAGCCATATTGTTGGTAGCTAGAAACCCAAACCTTAACCTATACTGGTAAATCTGCCCTTCCGGGCTAGTAAAAAGAATCCATGCCCCACTTCCTTTCTTTGTAAAGCTGTCGTCCATATAGAGTTGCCAACACTAAGGGGAGGTATGCTCTAGTAAACCTGCACTCTGCACTCCGTCCATACAAAAGAATTTTTAAAAATAGCAATTCAAAGAATGAAAATCAAAATCACTATTACTATTAATATTAATAAGTAATATCATCACTATTATCATTATCATTATTACCACTATTATTATTTCAATCATTATTAAAATAAATATTATTGTTATTACTATTACCACCATCACTATAATTGTTGTTATTTTTGCTGCTAGCATTATTATTATTAGTAATAATAGTAGCAGTTGTATTAGTATTATTACTATCTGAACAACAATTACTACTGCTGCTGCTGCTGCTGCTGCTGCTATTATTATTGTCATTATTACTATTATCATCACTACTATTATTAATGTTTTTATCATCATCATTATCATCATTCTTCTTCTTATTCTTCTTCTTCTCCCTCGTATTATTATTATTATTATTATTATCACAACAATTAATACCATCATTATTATTATCACTATTATTATTATTATCATTATCATCACTATTAGTAGTAGTAGTAGTAGTATCATTGTCACTACCACTACTACTATTCTTATTATTATTACTAATTTATTATTATTGTTGTTGTTGTTGTCGTTGTCGTCACCACCACCACCACCACCACCACCATCATTATTTTTATTATTTTTATTACCATCAATGATATTAGTATTTTCATCACTATTTGTATTATTATTGTTGTTGTTGTTGTTGTTGAAAAAACAAAATCCATGAATTTGATTTGAAGGTAATAATTGAAACTATAAAAACTTTGACAAAAGAGTCAAGTAAAACAATAAAAAATCAAAAGAAAACGGACCAAACTAGAATCATAATTATCATTAAAAAAACAAAAACTATAAACTTGATTTGAATGATAAAATTGAGAGCCATAAAAACTTTGACAAAAGGACAAAGAGCAAAAAATAAGAAATTAAAAGTAAAATGACTGAATCGAGAAATATTATCTATACAAATTAAAAAGTAAGGGTTAAATTGAAAAAAAAACTTTTACAAAAGGGAAAATGAAAAAAAATACAGAAATCAAAACTAAAAAGGACCAAATTTGAAATACCAATAACAATGAGAACTATAATGTATCTAACGGGTTAGGAGAGAGAAAGGAAGGGAAAACAAAGGTCATCGACAATAAACCAACAAGACCTGGACGCTACACGCCACTGCAAATAGAAGAGGAGGTAATGAGAAATAACATGAGACAGTGGAAGCTTATTTTTTAACACCTAGCAGCCCGCACATGCCGCTCAAAGTGTGTGAGCGGCTTCAACACGTTGGCCTGTGCACTGCACATGCCAATAATTTTTTTCAAATTAAAAATATTATTTTAATGGTAAACTATGTAATTATCCTTGACCAAACCAACAATTAACAAAAAAAAAAGGCTAAAAGAATATAATACCCCCGACCTCAATGACTTAAATTTCTTGGATCCAAGGGTACATATGTAATTTTACTGTGTATGAAATAACACAAATACCAAAATGCCCTTCCTTGAAATCCTTTTTTACACTTGGAGGTATTTTGGTTATTTACTATTCATAAATATATTGAATTGACCAAAATACTCTCAAACAAATTAATAATGCCTAATGCACTATATGAAAAGACCAAAAATTCTCTAGTTTAAAGGCAAACAAATTTTCTATTATTTTCTTGCAAATTAATAGTCCTCCCTATTAATTAGAGAAACCTTGCTGAGATCTTATTTAATTTGTATGACTTAGAGTGATTCAACAAACCATAAAAAATTAAATTAGATAGCATAACATAGCTTATCAATCACATTTCTATATGAAAACAATTTGTCTAAACATATCATTTATGTTTTGTCAAACTGTTGTCTCTAATATTATATGATTATGAGTGGCTCATCCAAATCATATAAGCTTAGTTAAGTATAACTTAATTCTATAGCATTAAACATATCCAATTATTGGTAACATTGAGTAGTCCAATACATTATCTATAAATAAAACTCTGATTTTATGCATATAAAATTAGAAGGCAACAAATCATATTCTCAATATGTATTTAGTATATTAATAAGAGATTTGTTATTTTAATCAAATCTCATTCCATAACATTAAAGATATTTCACACATAATAATTATGCATAAATATATACCTCTAGGCATATCATTCTAATTGGGTGATTATGAACATATCTAAAATAATTACCACAAGTTATTGAAGAGAATTAGGTGATCAAAACCTAGGTAGTTATTGTAAATTTTCATAAGTCCTTGCAAGTTTTTTCTTCATCTTGGATTATAAAATATTTTTTTCTATCTAAATTCCTACATTTTCAAATTACATAATATTTACATAATTGAATAATAAACTTTGAATTACATTCAAGGGTAATTAGATAATAAAAAAATTGACAACCCAGAAAAAATAAAGAACATATTTACTATTACAACCATTCAACCTTCAATCATTCAATATAGGTAGGACATATGAATCCTATTTAATATTACAACTATGCTACCATAAAAAAAACAACTATATTGACCTTTTAATGTCTAGAACCAACCATCATGCATAAGAACATATTAATATCTATATATAAATATATTGGATGCTTCAATTCTAACTCTTTGCTTTATAATAAAATTTAAAATAATATTTATAATATTTAGAAATATTAAGTGAAACTCAATTTGATATTTTCCCAAAGCTTTATAAATTAATTAATTCAATTTTCTTAGAAAATCATTTTTAATATTTTAAGAAGAAACTTAATCATATTAAAATTCTTATTAACATCCTAAATTATGGATCAACTAAATAGAATTAAAAAACCATTTTTTAAGATTTAACAAGAAAATTAATCATATTAAAATTCTTATTACCATCCTAAACTATTTTAGGATCAATTAAGTAACATTTTCTAGCTTAAAAAACTCTCTATGTTTAAAAGAAAATTTTTTTTTCTAAACATGATTTAATTAGATATTTTAATTAAATCTTATTCAACATTTTTAACGTCTTTTTCAAAACAATTTAAAATTCAAAAACATCTTTCAAAAGAATTTAAAATTAAAAAATTTATTTTCAACGCGTTCATCTATTAATGTGCTCATTTCAATATTATTGTTTATTTTTCTCATCGAGTCATCGTTGACGGATAAGGGGATCAAAAATGTAAAGAAAAAAAAAATAAAAGATTAAAGTAATCTTTTAATTGTTTGGCACGAAGTAATTAGAAGGTTTATTTTGCCTATAATTATTGTACACACAAGAAGGGGGGAGATTTTGGAAGAACATTAACAAAAGAGAAAAAGAAAAAAAAGAAGGAATTGGTTAGAGAGAAAAAGAAGAAGCCAAAAACCGTTTTATTTTTCACACCCTCTTTAGTACACCCGACCATTCTAAAACAAGAAAAAACCATGAGCTCCTTTCTTCATCACCTTCCCAAGAGACCTTGTGGACATCCAAAACTCAAGCCGCCATCATGAAACACCAAGCTCCCCTCTCCTTTTCACGGTCTCCACAAACTTTTCTCCACTCAACCCACCGTCCATACACCATTTCAAACAACACTGAACGAACAACCACCATTCTAAGAAGCATCTCTCATCCATTGCAAACAAAAAGTGCTTGCTCTCGGAAAACTTAAGAAGAAAAGGAAAGGGACTGTTGGCAATAAGAGGTCGGGAACAGAGGGGTACTTCATATACACTGAAGGTACATCACGGTCATCAAAGATCATTAAGCCACCGAAGAAGAGAGACCCTGAGACGACAGCGAAAGTCCTATCTTCTTTCTACCGGCATTTGATCTTGGTTGATGCAACAGGTCACGACAGGTATGTATAAAAGTCTTCTCTTTTCTTCGCGTTCCAAATCTTATCTCTGCATGTGTTTTCTCCGTCCATTGAGCCATTTGTGTTGATGTAATGGTATGTGTGGAAGCAATAGAGTAAAACAGTCTTTACGCTGGCGTTTAATGACCACTGATAACGCTGGTCCTGTCGATCTTGAAACATAAAAGATCAGTGTAGCAATAAACATACATGCCTGCTGTGTTGATCTATGAGGACTAAACTTGCATCCATCTCTCTGGCTTTGTTGGTCAACGTTAGCATTCTTTGTTTTTGTTCTTACGAAAAGATTTTGTTAATAATGCTGCCTTATATTGATCTTTGTTTGAGAGAAGTATGTCTTTGTTACTGGAAAACATGAAGGACACTGAGTTTTTTATGACGTCCATGTCAGTTTGACTTCCTATAAATAAATCATCTGCTTCCTAAGGTTTTTCTTTTTTGAGAGGGCCGACGGTGTTCTTGGCCGGTCGTGTTTTCCATCAAGGCCAGGGATTTCTTCAGAGAAAGGGCCTATATATTTTCTGTTCCTGGACAAGCCTGCACAGGTTTTGTGCTAGGTTGGTTAGTCCAGTCCCCGGGACTCGACTGAACCTTTAAGAGCTTAAGGCTATGTTGGGCTGGTCAAAATTTTACCTCCAAAAAAATGCTTTTTTTTTTTTCAAGACATGTTTGACAAACATGTCATATCATTTTTTTTTTAGCATTGATTTGTTTTTTTTAAATAAACCTCAAATAATTTTTAAAAATTCTGAAAAATTTTAAGGACTATTTTAATATTATTTATGGCCCCTCATAAATTTTTCAACCTTTTCATTAAATATTTGGGTTATAAACATTTTTTGTTACATGTTAGTGTAACATGGGTTATTTGTTTGAAGAATTTTTATAAATATTTGGGTTATAAACATGGGTTATTTTTGTTACATGTTAGTGTAATCTAAGTTAATAATTTGTGAGTATATGGAATACAAACCATGAGATTTTCTAGGAAAAGACCAACCAAAATGAAATTTGTTTGAAGAATAATGCATGATGATGGTTTTGGTTCATGTTTTACATTGATATAGACGAAACAAATCTTAAATGTAAGTGTTGTGAACTAAAAGTCATGAAAAATGAATCATCTTTAGCTTTTATTTATGAAGAAAACTTTATTAAAAAGGACAATTAGGGTTTTATTGCTAGGTTTAAATCAAGCTTGGCCATTTGAAGTAAACAAAAAAGATCTTTCCATGATTTTGATTGCTACAAAATATTAACAAATAAGGTGCAAGGTCTAAGCTAATCCAAACAACTCTTTTAGAAATCATTTGTGGCTTTTTAGATTATGCAACCTTTTAAACGTGTAGTATTGATGTCTTGATTCATGGGAAAGTGTGGTAAGAAAGGTTTATATTCTTTCTTTGAACTAGGGTTGAATATAAAATGTGGTGTATAAGGATGCTCTTGAATCCTAAGATTTTTAATTATCTAGGGTTCCAATCCATTGTTGTGGTTTAAAGCATGTGTGTCATTTTATTCAAAGAATATACAAATTTAAAGTTTTTACAATTTAGGGTTTTTATTCATTGGATGTCATGTTTAACTTGCAAACACATATTTGGAGACTTAAAGTTCACTTCTTTAGAGTGTCTTTATGATTTAATTTTGATGGTCTATGCTATTTTTGCTTAATTCATTAGGGTTTAGGCTAAATATCTTTAATTGCAATGAATGTGAAATTATGGACTATGTGCATGTTTTGATAATACATGAATGAATAATAAGAAGTTTGAAATCTTTTCTTTTAGGGTTTGGTTTGTTTATTTAGAGTTTGTAATTAGGGAAGAATTAACTTAATTGAGTTTTTGTGCTTTAGATTCATCTTAAACATCATAAAAAAATAAATCTTTTTTTTTAAAGAAAGAACTCAAAGTTTTCTAAAACTCGATGAAATATTCTATTTTTAAGGATTAATGTCAAAACATTTCATCCAAGTTAAAAATCGATGAAATCTCCTAGTTTTAGGGATTAACATCAAAATTTTTCATCCATGTCAAAAATCAATGAAATCTTCTATTTTAAGGGATTAATGTAAAATATTGTCTAAATAAAAAATCGATGAAATCTCATATTTTTTGAGATTAATATCAAGATTTTTGTTTAAATAAAAAATAGATAGAATCTTCTATTTTTAGGGATTAATGTAAAATATTCTAATCCAAGTCAAAAATCAATGAAATCTTCTATTTTTCTCAAAAATTTTCATTTAAGTCAAAAATAAAAAAAATCTCATATTTTTAAGAATTAATGTCAAATTTGTTTTGTTAAAATTCCCACATCAATGAAATCTCTTATTTTAGAGATTAACATTAAATTTTAATTGACGAGTTTTCAAAGTCCTTTCAAAATATATATCATAAAAATAAACTTAGAAATAAACTTAGATGATTAATAGCATGAATGAAATGAATTTAGAAAAACACATAGAAAATGTAACCTTTGTTTAAAAGGATACTAGGTGCATTAATATTTTCTTAGGCATAACAAACTTAATACTTGAATATCTGATACTAGTGTTTATTTTAGAATTTTTAGTTTCTTTTAATTACTATGTGACAATTCTATTATTTTTATTTTTCCTTTTATTTCTGGACAGTCTCGTCTTGGTCATGGTATGACACGCTTATTTGGCTTAATGATGATTCTAGATAATTGAATGGTGTTAAAGTTTTTTTAATGTTTCTGTTGGTCACCAAAATATTACTGCATCCTACCCAGCCATCTAATATAATATGCAGAGGCAACAATAGGTCACATTAAAAAAGATTTCTTTTATATTTCGAGGTTTACATAGTAATCTTGAAAAGGAAGTCTCTCTTTTTTAACGTCTAAAACAAGCCGGCTATCTTCTTGTAGAATTTTTTTTTTTTGAATGGTAGGACACTCTCCAATTATTATTTTTAGTCATTATAGACAATGGTAAAGCTAGGATTTTTTAAATGAGAGGGCAAATTACTAACAAATACTTGATATTTTATATTATGTAGACATGTGTTATATAGAAAAATCAATTCAAAACATATGTACTAACTCATATCAAGCAAAATTAATTTAAAAATACTTTTAAAATTAGAAAACTTACATTATAATTGTTCTCTTCGAGTTTTTATATTTTGAAACTGCTTCATAATGATTTCATTATCAATCTTATTGAAGATATATTTCTCAATGTATATAACCAAACTGTCATTCATCCACTTATCTCTCATCCTATTCTGCAATCTACTCTTGATAATATGTATAGCAGAAACAACTCTCTCAACTGTAGCAGTTGTAACTGGTAGAAGTAATGAAAATTTGATAAGCATATATACCAATGAAAATATCAAATTCTTCTTTATTTTTATCATTTTCTCCGCAAGATTAATAATACCTTCAATACCAGAGAACTCATCATCACCGCATATATCAATAATATACATATCAAGTTAGTCATCAAGTACCATAAGGTCCACTATAGAGAATTCATTGGGATAAAAAAGAGCAAAGCAAATAAGCTTCCTTTATTGAAAATAGAGAAAAAGTCACTTAGGTTTAAATATGCCACATAAAAAAGTAAATCCGTACTCGTCTCAGTGAAACGATTATCCAACTCAATAAGTTGCATGTCAATGATATTGTTAAATAATTCATAATGGAAATAGTGTAGGTTTATAATCATTTGAGATTTTTGCCTTGAACGCTTACGGAGCTTGTACTTATCATCCATATTTAGAATATCAATATCATGTTTGGTGCAAAAAGATGACACTTCTTTCCATAAAGATTCATAATCATTCTATCTAATCATTTTGAATCATTCCTTTGATGTTTTTAATCAACTCATAGTATTTTATTTGTCTTGATCTTTTCTTTGTAATGCTTGTGAGAACTCATTAGTAATTGCTAGTATCTTTCTCAAACAATGAAGCATGAACATAAAATTAAATTGATTCCATAATATCTGCTAAAACGACTGCTTCAGTTCTATGTTTTGAGTTCATCCCATTCTCCCTTATAATCTCAAGCACATCAAGAACTAATGAAAACATTCCAAGTAGATTAATAATTATAACATAGTGGGAGCCCCAACAAGTATGACCATACCTTCTAAGAGAAGTTTCTTGATTTAGGCCTCGTTCACTAGAAATTTCTTCATTTTCAAGTCCTTCAATAATTCTAGCATATTGTTTTTATCTAATCACCTCCATCCTTTTCATGATGCTCCAATTACGTTTATAATGTCAAAAATGAAATTGAAGACATCTCCAACTTTATTAGGCTTCTTTATAACAACCACAAGAGTCAATTGAAGTTTGTGAGCAAAACAACGTACATAGTAATTTAGAATAAGTGCTTTCAAGTCATTGAATTCACCTTGCATGTTACTAGCTCCGTCATATCCTTGGACAAACAATCTTGATATGCTTAACCTATATTTAGAAATCAAAGCTTTAATAGCTGCCTTGTGTGAACTAACCGTTGTATTTGACACATGTTGAATGCCAAGAAAATGCTCAATTATCTGTCCATTGTTGTTTACATATTGTAGAATAACTGTCATTTGTTCCTTGATCGATATGTCATATGACTCATTAATTAAAATTGAAAATAATGAGTCACCTAGATATTTGATAATCACATTTGTGATCTCCTCTGCAACAGCTTGAGTAATGTCTTTTTGAATATCTAGAGAAGTCAATTTGTTATATCTAGGAGTTTCACTGAAAGTAACTCTTTTAATAGCTTCATTATTTTTGGAAAGGAAATACAAGAGCTCTAGATAATTTCTTTGGTTGGTTGAACATTCATATTCATCATGGCTATGAAATGGAAGTCCTTGGTGAAACAAAAAACTGGCACACTCTATTGAAGCATTCAATCAAGTTTGATAATCACTTTGACTCTTTGTTGTCTACTCAAATAACAAAGTCATGATACTTTGTTTTTCATTCATCAAATTCGCACATTTTATCCGAGCTGCATTGTGACTATTATTAGACTTTTCAATATGAAGATCAAGTCTTTTATTTTTTTTTCAATTTGAAAATCCATCACCCACAAACGAATCAGCACCCCCTTTTGACTTGATGATGTAACAGTACAAACAAAAAGCAGCATCTTTGGTTATATTGTACTCTAACCAAGTTGGGTATGCTCCACACCAATTTAGATTAAAGCGTCGTAGTGTTGATATATTTCCAAATTATTTTAAGGAAAATCATAGTGTGAAGGTTGACAAGGACCTTTTTGTAGATATGCTCTTCAGATTGCATCCCTAACATTTACATGGTATTCATAAATTGGTCTTTTTAGGCTAGGGTCAACAAAGAGAGCGCCGAGGTTGATTTCAATATGACTTTTCTTTAAACTTGATTGAGTGACATGACTTTAATATTTGAATGACTCTTCTTCCTCAATGGATTTACGCTTGAAATACTTGTTTAGTGACATGTTAATTTAATTGATGAACATGCTGGGTTTTTTTTTTTTTTATCATCATTAGTGTCTATTTAATAATTAACACTAGTACACAATAATCCGTTGTTAAACAAAAGTCAGTTGAGTTACACAATAATTTTAAATCTTTCATATGAAATTCATAGAAAAATACACATTAATTCATCAAAACTCATTTCAATTCATATCTATATGCATATAATAAGTATGTTGATTAAATTATACTTAATCATATCTAGACATTTAAATTATATCTAGACACACACAAAAAAGCTTTATCAACTCACCATGTCAAATGTGTGAAATAAGTTTTAATACTATACTCTAGTTTCAAATAAGAAAAAATTGCGAGAGGGAAAAAGTGTAGCTTGTGGGATTTAAACCCATGCCCTCTTCGAACTCCAAGCATCCTATTAACAACTACTTACAAAAAAATATATGATATAAAATGACAATCAATAAATTATAGTTCGATTTATCACCATAATTAATCCATGATTATAGTAAATTAAAAGACCTCGGTTAAATTTAAATCAAGCTCTTATCCAAGTTCGACTACCATGCTAAAAACATAATGAAAAACAATATTGTTTGCCTAGTGTCTGTATAAGAGGAACAATACTTGAAAAACATGCTTTCTACATGATATTTTACTTGTAAACAAATTATGTGAAATTGTTAAATTTCAATAAACTAGTTAATGACAAAGCCTAAAAGACAGTCCTGCAAAGTTTTGGGAAATTTCTTTAATACATGTATGGTTGCTAATGCAATAGTTGATTGAATAGTGGTTTTGCATGAACATTAATTTATTCATTTACAATAAGAAAAGAAACATTTAATTGATTAAATTAGTAGATTCAAACATTTATTTTGAACATATTCATATCAAAACCTCTAAATTATCATAAACCCTAACATTTTCAATAAGTAATTATAAAGAATAAAACTAAAATTAGACAATGAAACAAATAGAAAAGATTAAGAAAATTTACCTAAAACATAAAGCATAAAAGGTTACTTGCTTAACTGAACTTAAAGAGAAATTTGCAAAAGAGAGAGAGG
>Ga0325410_1005775_pt1 | contig 13640 bp, 9 predicted proteins | sample PopdelMetagenome_16_FD_206182 | JGI IMG/M metagenome (GOLD analysis project Ga0325410, IMG submission 206182) | Populus deltoides microbial communities from Bellville, Georgia, United States - Xylem-PdIQD-R3 | ecosystem: Host-associated > Plants > Phyllosphere > Stem > Wood/Secondary xylem... | reverse complement strand
CAAAGTGACTACCACTTGTATTCTTCATTATCAAAATAAATAAATTTGTGACTTGTAGACTTCTTTGTTTTTGCGGTATAAATTGCATTTTAAAAATTTAAAATTTTTGTTTAAAATTAATTTTTTTGATATTTTTGAATTGTTTTAATATGTTAATGTTAAAAATAATTTTTTTAAAAAGAATTATTTTCATGTATTTTTAAATGAAAAACATTTTAAAAAGCAATCATTACCATATTATCAAACATTATCTTAAAACACTTTTAAAAACATTTGAAAATATTTTATTTTTTTCATTACTTCAAATTAATATTTTTTAGTGTTTTCAAATCATTTTAATGTGCTAATGTCAAATATAATTTTAACAAAATAAAAAAATATTATTTTAATACATTTTTAAATAAAAAGTATTTTGAGAAACAACCACAACGATAACACTTCCAAACAGGTTTACTTAAGCTATATGTTACATGCTTATTTTCACATTCACATTCACATGCATTTATTTATTTATTTTTATTTCTTAAATTTGCAACCATATGCTTTGACTGTATCTGCACATCATGTCCAAGTGTCATTAAATAAATAAAAAATTTATGTTTTTTTTATATATATAAATTTACCACTGCATCATGTCCAAGTGTCAATATTAATTCGTATTATCAAATGTATTATTGCTTTGTTAGTTGATAATTCTCCCCTTGTAATAATATAAAAGTTTAGAAGTTGATGTTCTCTGAACATTAAGCTTTCTAGTTTTAACATTTTCATCTTTTGAGACGTTTCTAATTTGATTTGTTTTCTAAGTTTTGAATTATTTTATGCTTTCTCTTTGTTTGGAATGTAAACCAATTAAAAAAGATCAACTTTAATTTTATATTCTTAAATATAATATGTTGTATTATTTGAATATTTTGATTGAGTAGAAGATTTTATATCATCAAATTATTTTTTTGGCACTATGTAGCTTATGTTTTTAAAGTGTTTTTCAAGTTGATTTTTGCCTGAAAAAACATTAAATTAATATATTATTATGTGTTTTTCAATGATTAAAATCTAAAAGAAAAAATTATTTTAATGTATTTTCATTTGAAAAAACTTTTGAATTAAAAACATCCTACATTACATTATCAAACATACAATAACCTAAAAAAATCCATTTTTTATTGGAGACATAGATACAATTAAGACCCTGAAGAGAAAAACTAGATTTGCTTCAAACATGAGGAGAGTTAATTTAAATTAACCTCATATTTGACTATCTTACTCGTTTAACATTTAATGAATTAGTTCTAAGTTTAAAATATATGTATGCAAAATAGTTACAAGTACTAAATAAAGTGCTTGCACGTAAGAGTCTTGTTACGACTGGGAATAAAGCTCAAAATAAGATGAATCTAAATGTTGGATGGCTAATAGTCTTGTTATCTTTTTTTTTTTTTGCAAGAAATGATCGTTCTTGAGTATATGGAGTTAAATCTTGGATGTTGATTTCTTCAACAATAATAGGCTCATTAGTGTGAGATGCACCAATTTCGCTATAAAAAAGCAAAACAGAAACAACTTGGTGGAAAAAACAATTATGAATGCAATTGAGAAACATCAAACAACATTAAAAATTTTAATGGTAACGTGATAGAGTTGTGTTTAAGTGTGCAAACCTATGTTGTGCTCTTAAGTCAGTGAATTCAAGTTTTCTTTTAGTTCCAAGGGTAGAGATATCACCAATACTTGACAGTTCAGATAAGAGAGTTTATGAAGAAGTAAAAGTTGTGATTATGTGTTGTATGCTTTCTGGTGTAACAGGAATGGGATGTTGTTCTGCCAAGGAGCATGAAGAGCAAGAATGCAGATTAGTATCATTGGTGTTGTTATTGTCGAAGATGTTTGTTGTAATCATGTCACAACGGTTAGTCCCAACTTTGAAAGCACCAAAACGCAGCTGGAAAATTCAGTTTTTGTCTAGTTTGGCTACCATTGGAGGCACGACAACGCTTGGGTCACAAAATTGCTTATCGCAGACATAGTTGTTTGCAAATGACTCAAATAAATTTTTGGTTATCTTATCAACCAACATGAAATCAGCAACATCTTCTCCGTCAATAACAACACAAGTAACTTTAAACATTTGCATAAAAATAATATCACAGCAAAGCAGAATGTAAGAAAAAACTCAACAAACAAAAAGCAAATGCACATGTTTAAATATAAGAGAAGAAAGTCTAATTAAGGAAGAAGACTATAAATTTTGTTCACTTCTGAGTAAACAAAATTAAAGAGCACCGTATATAGAATTGCATCAGCTTACAAACGTGTTAACATGGTATACCATGCAAGTATAGGAATGAACATAGTGAAAGCCTGGGATAAAAGATATTTAAATGAGTAACCATGCTAAAGTACAAAAAAAAAATGATAGCAAGGGATTAATATTTTTCTAAACAGAAGGGTGACGGCAATAAAAAGCCAAAAACCATAGAAAAAATAACAAAAACAAGGAGAAAAAAGAGACAGACTGAGTACTCTCATGTAACTAATTCTATCAATGTAAATATACAAACCCCCCTACACTAATGATATAAGATCAAATCAGGAAGGAGTAGGGTAAAGAAACCTTCAAATAAGACAAAGTAATAATAACAAATAACATAAAATAGAATAGGAATGGTGCAACCTAAGTAAAAAAAAAACAGAGTCCACATAACATAACAAAAAGACAACAAATATAGAGCTAACCTGCGACTAATAGTAACATAAGAGATAAAAATGTGGGCATAAAAATAAAAAAAATCAGAATACTATAACCAAAAGAACAAATGGAAAGGTGCCCAAAAAAAGACACTTGAATAATAGTGTTAAAGCCTCAAATAAGACACAAAAACAAAAGGAAACAAAGCAAATAAACCCAGACCCAAACCAAGCCCAAACAAAATGCACCAACCTACTCTATCTCAAAATGCCAAAGTAAAATGAACAAAACAACATGCTAAAAAGAAAGCAATAAAAACTACCAAAACAAATTGTTGTCGTGATGAATGTCGTCCAAAACAAACCTAATTGCAACAGTTTTTATAGAGAAGCAGCCAACAACCATAACCAAATAGAATTAGTCGAAAGCAAACAAAACCCAAACTCTGGAAAAGACACCAAACCTTGCAAAGTGTGACTGCGTTTAATGCAACATCATTAGCAAAGTCAAAAGCTCCAGCAAAGACGACATACACGCAGACTAGAAATTTGGTGATAAAGGGACCACGCTTGCAAAACCGATGGAAGACCACGCCAAACACCACACGCTTCCAAGGATTAACAACCTAACAATTCTGGTGCTTGAGATCAATGAAACCATAGAGATTGAAACGCAAGAACAAAAGACACAAACAATAACACCTCAAAAAAATAATAATAATTAGATAGCAGGCAAACAATGCCCATAGAGTGACAAAAGCCTGAAAAAAGGTTACTTGGCAATCAATTATGACAATCAACTCATCAAGCAATCCATATGTCAAAAAACACAAATACAAAGAGGTGTCATCCCATCCAACAGTCACCTCATAGCAAGCTATGGACAGAGCCATTACAGTCCAAAAAAAAACCAACATTTTCAACCTACCATCACAACACATATTCAATTACCTCTACAACTCCCATTGAAATCAATGTACATTAGAAAAAGTGTCATGCAATCCACTGTTACAATCCACAGTGGATTGTATCTGTGTGCACAGTAATTTCAATAACACCTTTAGTTTTTTTGTTCACGCAGTCCACATGTCAAAAGACATGAAGACAAAGAGTGTCATCTCATCCAACAATCACCTCGTAGTAAGCCATTAACAGAGCCACCAAAGCCCAAGAGAAAACCAAACATTTTCAACCTATCATCATAACACATATTCAATTGCCTTTGTAGCTCCCATTGAAATCACCATGCATCAGAAAATGCCTGCAATCCACTATTACAATCCACAGTGGATTGTATCTGTGTGCACAATAATTTCAATAGGAACTTTAGTTTTTTTGTTAATGATTAACAATTAAAAAATCATCAAAATTAATGATAATATACATGAACTTTTAAGTGTAAAGGGCAATTTTATCATACACGAATATTTAGTTGCATTATATATAGAAGTAATTATAAATTGTTAAGTCATGGTGGACTGATGAAGTCATTTAAAATTTAAATAAATTTTGAATTTTTTATTACTACATATAGGCTAAAGTGTTTAGACATGATTACTGGGAAAAAATATCTAGGCTTAATTGTTTTGTATTGTTTTTCAAATAAATATCTTATGCATTACGAGATCTTTCAATGTTTAAGTTAGTAAAATGAAGAGAAAAGAAAAGAGATAACTAAAAAATTAACAAGAATAAGAGAGTAAATTTAGAATAATAGGTTACTTGATGAAGAATAGGATAATTTAACTGAAAAAGAGGAAAGAGGGTGGCTTACTAGCATTTTTGTAGGAGAAATCATGATGAGAAGTTGTGTTGCCTTTATATACCATTTTTCTAGCCAATAAAAATAACAAAGACCACTTAGCTTAAGTTAGAAAAGTGGAGAGAAGAGAGGTTAACTAAAAAAAAAAAAGAACAAGGGTAAAAGAGTAAATTTAGAGTAATAGTTGTGTATGTGTTTTTCTAGTGGATCTCTTGTAAGGGTGGCCCTAAGGTATTTATACATCCTAGACATGAAGATCATATAGCTTACCTAATAAAAAGTATGGTAGCTTACTTGACAAGGAGTAGGGTGGGTGACTTACCTATAATTCTATGGATAAATCATGATGGGAAATTGTGTTGTTGTTATATACTGTTTTTCTAGCTTATAAAAATAACAAAGACCATATAGATCAACTACTAAAATGATTTAATTACGTAAGCTATAATAGGTAACCAAAAGAATATTTTTATAATTGAGATCCAAACCAATAAAGTGATTTATACATAGGTTAACAAGTGAAAATTTTATAAGCTTTAATTGCTTCTAAATGGGCAATTAGGTGCCGCCATTTAAAATATTTAAAGGTAATAACAATCCATGTATAAATATTGTTTTTCAAGTGAGTGATTCATTTGGGCTTGTTAAGCTTCTAACCTAATGTTGGATTTCGTGTTAGGATTGAGCTTTGATCAACCAATCTTTGACTAAATAGATTTGTGGTTGGGTTGTGACCCAAACAAAACTGCCATAGGTTTAGCCAAGGCCTAACATATATGACCAGTCAACTTTGTTGATCGATATAGTGTCTAGGTTGAGGCCCAACCCATGTGATTGGAGAACTTGTTATCTAGTCTCATGATTTTTAATAGTATTATAACATGTTCCTTATTAAAAAAAAAAACATTTGTAGTATAGAAAAGAAAACACTTGTTGTGTTATTGTAATTCATGATCTTTAATCTATTGTAATGCAAATAAGAGAGCGAAATGAGTGGAAAAATAAATTCATGACACATGGATAAAATAAAAATGCAACCTTATGACATATGATTTCAATTATCAAAATATTTATTTAGAAATTTATATCAAATCACATGAAGTCAATATCATTTTAAACACAATTTGTTTATGAGGTGCACTATATTGTGCTCCTCATAGAAAAAAATACATACTTAGTCTAATCCGTTTATAATTTTTATTATAAACATCATGAATTTATTATCAAATCACATCAAGTTGATAATGGACTCTAATAAAGGAGTCATGTCATTTTAAACACAGTTTGTTTTTTAGGTGTACTAGACCGCACACCTTTAAACAAATAATCAAATCCATTTTTATAATTTATAATATTAACATCATGTATGAAAAAAAAATACCACAAGTGAAAATATTTAAATTTAAAGAAAAACTATATTTGTTAAAATTAAGTGTGTATTTTATATTGTGATAATTTTTTAGAGTTGCAGTTTAAAAAAATTGATTTAAAAAATTATTTTTAATTGTAGTTTTAAAAAAGTGAATTTGAAAAAAATATATGATTAGTTAAAACTACTAAAAAAATAAACTTTTGCAAGTAAAATAAAAAAATATTTATAAATAAAAAAAATATTATTTTAACTTATACAAAACTAAGATTTTTTTTTGTAATGAAATAAAAAATAAAAACTACCGAAATAACAAACACCAAATTTAAATAAGCATGGAAATCAAAGTGATAATTATTTTTGTGCGCCAATACAAATTGCAAAGTTTAGCTGTCCAATCCATGCTGAAAGGCAAAGGTTCTTTCATCTTTGGAGAACAGGTAGTCATCTATGAGCTTCGACAACCTCGAGAAGTGTGTATAGCTTCATGAGCTTCGACGAATCCAACTAGACAGTGAAGGAATAAATTAACTTTGGCAAAGATAAGTCACTCCTCTCTCTCTCTCTCTCTCTTATATAATTTAATATTTTTATAATCAATCTGTTTATTATATATGGTATTATTATATTTTCAAAATATATATTTATTATTAATAAAAATTTAATTTATCTTTAATATTATAAGATATTACATTAATGAATGTAATATTTAATTTATAGATCTAAAATAAAAATAAAGCCCATGAAATAAAAATATTATGCAAAGAAAATTATAAAATTATTATAATTATGAGATTTTTATTGTATCAAAACATTGTTTCTAAAATGTTTATAGTCGATGCTCTTTTAAATACTGAATATTTATTAGAGCTGTAGAGATTATTATATATTATGTTCTTTTCTTTATTAAAAGAAATTGTTGTTCTCATAAACTGAAGTATAAAAGATATTTGAAACTAGCATGCAGTGCTTGTCATAAGATATGTATACTGAACTGATCCGCATAAAAATTTTATATAACTAAGATGATTAGAACCATTAGTCAGAAATTAAACTAAAATAATTTGATCAAGTATAACTTGATTTGAATATATTTTAGAAATTTAAAACTTGAATATAATTAATATAAAGATTATATTTTTAAATCTAGAAAAATCAAATAATAATTTGATTAAGTTAATTTTTAAAATTATTATGAATTAATATATAAATATTATTAAAAGAATAAATTTATATTTTATTAATTTATAAAGTTTTTCAAATTTTCTTATACATAATAAATTATACAAAAGAAACTATTTAAATCACATAATTCCATGTAGCGATTTTCAACTGAAGTGATGTTCTTGGACGGCTCGTGAGACTCCCTTTTATGAGTCCCTTTGAATTTCTCGAGTGACCTCCTGTCAAAGATTACAGATTCCCCTCCCTAACCCTTTTACCATGCTCAAACTCTTTACCTTTTCTCCTATCTTGCCCTCAGAGAAAGCTCTAGAACTTCACCATTGTCCCCTCGTTCTTCCCTCAACTCGTCGCCCTTCATTCATCTCATTGAACAGCCTCCAACTCACTTCGAGTTTGATTCGTGTAGAGCAAGACAAGGCACGTGGTTTTGTCCGAGCTTGGTAGATAATATCAGAGATATGTTGGTGGCGTGATGTGTTGCAGCAGAATACATACAGCTAGCTTGAGAGTACATCTCTAACAAGAGCTTGCCTCATTTGGTAGGAGCGGACTAGCATGAGAGTTCTACCATCTGAGAGAAGAGAGGGAGAAGTACTGGTTGTCTGCTTCATTTTTCATTTGGGGAGGTGGCAGACGAACAGAGGAGAGAAAGAAGGGAGAATCAATTAATTAGGACTTCGATTAAACGACGCAGTTTCATCTGATCCCCTCTTGTCCTTATTTTTCTCTCTTCCCTCCTTTATTCCCTTTTTTTTTTCTTTTTCATTTTGTCCTCGATTTTTTTTTTCATAAACACACCCTACAAAAAAAATTATAAATAAATTAGTAACAGATGGAAAAATAAAATAAAGTTATAAAGTTTAATAAAATCAAAATAAATATTTAATATTTCCATATATACTTATATCTATATCTAAAATTGATTGGGGCTAAAGTCTTTCTTGCCTTTGCAAACTAACATTTTTTTTTATCATATTTCATAACTTTTGAGATAATTATTTTAGTGACTAATTCTTTCTACAAAAAATTGGGAAGATTATTTTATCTATAGTTTGTTGGTGGAGGTTTTTGGCATTTATTTTGCTGAAAAAGTAGATTAAAGTTTGGGAAGATTTGTGGTGTTGGGGTAATTTCTCTGTTTTTTTTCTGATTTAAGGATATAAATGGGTTTATTAAGATTTTTAGATTATCTCTTAGGTGTTTTCATCTGAAAAATTATTTGAAAATGAATTGTTTGGTCAAAATAGGCAATTTGATTTTATGCCCAATTTCCAACCACTTTCACTATCGAAAATTGGGCAAATGGTTAATGCATCATTTGCGTTAATTTTTTTTCAAGAAAATTAGTGATAAACAACATGTCATCTTCCCCTATAAAAAAAATAATTAAAGCTAGGTCTGGCCTCTATGCTTGGGCGCGCCTTCTTTGCTTCTAATAAGCCGAGCATAAAATTGGGCAAATGATTATTAAATAATATTATAAATTTTTATTTGTAAATGATCTTACTATTTCCTTTCATCTACCCCTTGGTACTCTTCATCTTTAAGTTGAATAAATTTTCTTGCAAGAAAAGATCGAGACTTTATACATCGATGTGGGTCACTTTTAACTTGTGAAGAATAAGAGGTAACAATTCTAGAAAGCAAACCTAGCCCTATTAATCCATAACTTTTTTTGTTTGGTATCGAGATCATCGAGTAAGCTACTTATAACTTGATAGGGATAACCAAATTTCTAAACTAAAAGAGAAAGTTTATTCCCATCTGAAGGTCCATGTCTAGGAGAACACCTCTTTTTTTTTTTTTTTTTTGCTTTAGTCATGAAAATATCTCTTAACCCCAAGAGCATTCATCCTATGTTAATCTCTTGTCGAGTGTAAATGCTTATTGCGCCTATTGAGACAATTGCTTTTATTTTGATCTTCCCCCATCCCACAAACGGTTGATGAGGATTTAAATGAGTATCGAAACTCATTTTCTTCAATCATTGACGTTGTTATCCTCCATTTCTGATTTTGTATTCGATTTCACGGCATTTGCCTGAATAGACAGATCATTAAGTTCTGATGTATATAAAAAAATAGACAATTCCTCACAAATTGAATTGCTTTTTTAAGGATAATTTGATAACATTTATGAATTTTTTTTTACCTTCTAATCACATACAAAATATGAACATGCTATTTTAATATTTTATACTTCCTTTAACAATCATGATTTGTTTTTAACAAAAATAATGATTCTAGTTAAAAAAAAAAACATGCTTTCACTAAGATAAACAAAAGATATATTAGTAAGAAAATTGATTTTAGACTTGTGAAATATATGTTATGTAGCTTATAATTTTAACAAAAAGAAAAAAAGTACTATTGTTTCATAATTAAATAAAAGAATTTGAAGAGTTACACATGACAAAAGATCATATATTATATATTATATGTATCTCTATAGATACATTTAATTCTTGATTGATTTTATTAAATTCATATATAATTTTTAAAATTTTTTTTCTTGATGAGAAAAAAAATTTGCCGATCGTGTTTTTAGTTTTAGTGACAATACCCAAAAACTCCTCGTGACCTAGACATTCTTCTTTTACGTTAAAAAACCTTATGGTCTCGTCGCACTACCGTAGTGCAAGCATGCAAAGTAGTGTAATCAATATATATATATATATATAAAGAATTTTTTAGAGGGCGTAATCAGTCCTTCAACTTTGTAGGTTTGGTAGTACTTATTAATGTATATATTAAGTAATGTTGATAAATTATTAAATTAAATATCAAATGATAAAATTAAAAAAATCAATTGAGAAATAAAAAAAAAACCTGAGTCAACTTGTCAAACTTGTGATCTAGATCATAAGATCAGGATAACTTCATAAAAAGCAAATAAAAATAAATTATTAGTAAACTCAATGTAGAAAGATGAATTTAAAAAAAAATAAAAAAATCTCAATTACCCAATGTTTAAGGATGAAATTGAAAGAAAAATTAATTAAAAAACAAACACAAAAAAACACATGAGTTAATCCCAATTAACTCGCCAACCTTGGAACCCAAGTCTTAAGATCGAGATAACCTTATATAAAATAAATTAAAACAAATTATGAAACCTAATATCTAGTAAATACAATATATAAATTTAAAATTGAAAAATAGTTTTTTTAAAAAAACACTAAAAATAACCAAAACAATGTTGTAGTGAATTCCCCTCCTTGAAATTAAAAATAAACTAAAACTAAAAAAGAAAACAAAGCATTGTTAAAGTAAATAATGTTTTGTGAGAAGAAACACATAATTTCCAAGTACATAGTAAAAAATAAAACTTTGTTGACTTGAAAAAAGAGAGGGAAAAAAAAAATTTCCCAGGAGGGCACAATGCATCATACATTCATTTATTGTGGTGGCGTCCGTTTAAATTGGATGATATGTTATTTCTTGTTGTTCTAGATCCAACAATCAAAACTTGTTATCGAGGTCCATTTTATTTACCTAACAATTCCACTAAATCACTAAAATTATCCTTAAAAAAATTCAATAATAATAAAAAAAAAACTTAACATCCACAACCATCACTTTAAACACAAAGTTAGATTCAAAATTTGAAAATTGAAGTTTTAAGATAGTAAAAAACCAAGGATTTTAATAGTAAAAAATAAAAATGTCTAAGAAATGATAAAGATCAATTCTTTGTAACTTCATGTATATGTTAATGATACTTTTTCCGGTGACAAAGACTTAGATTTTGATGACCCATTTCATATATATATATATATATATATATTACCTTTTGGTTATTATAATAGGGATAGAAGCGATGAAGACAATAAAGATAAATATACATTTAGTTGAAAAGATATAGAGATAAATATAAATATATCTCTATAATAATTTTAGAGTGAATTTATGTCTCCGAGACATAAAAAAAAGACATAAACAAGAGGTATAGAGAAGACATATCTATAGAGACAATATTTATTATTTTTATTTCTAAAACATACATATAAAAAATTCCCAACTTTAATATTGTCCAACTAAGACATGTAAAAAAAAAATGATTATTATTATAGTTTTAAAACCCAATTCGAAGATCAATTCAAGGCAAAGCCCAAATCACTAGTTGAGGCCTGAGTTATGAGTTAATTAGGTTAACCTATGTCGACCTAATAATAAAAATGGTTTATTATCATAGTTTTAAAACTCGATTTGGGGGTTGGCTTGGGTAAGGCATGGGTCAAGAGTGGGGTTGAATGTTGATTCAGATCAATGCAATAAAAAAAGTTATTATCATAGGTTTAAAACCCGACTCGAAAATCAACCTAGGCTAAGGAAAGGTCAACGTGGGTCAACATAAAATAAAACTGGTTATTATCATAATTTTAAAACTTGATTCGGGGGTCATTCCAGAGCAAGACCCGAGTCACGGGTAAGGAGGGTCAACATATGAATAGAAATGATTATTATCATAGTTTTAAAATTCAAACTCTAATAAGAAGTCGACGTGAGGCAAAGATCAGGTCACAAGTCACTCGACTGACCTAAAACATTTTTATAAAATCAAAACAATATTGTTTTGATCAAGAATTTTTTTTTTTAAGAAAGTTAACGGATTTTTTATCGGTTTTTTTATCCCGGGTTGAACTAGGTTTTTGATTCGATCAAGCCGATTTAATCATTTCTCTATTTTTTAAACATGGACCAGTCCAAGCCTCGGGTCAACCCGTCAAGTCGGCTCTAGTTTTATAATTAATGTTATTATATTATTATTAATTTCAACACTTATGATCATAAATCAAAATAAAAAATATCTAATTAGTTTTTTTTTAAATTATAAGTTTGACAACAATATATAGTAAGGGTAAAATAAATTTTTTTATATTTTATTTCATCACTGAATATAATTTTGTCTAGTTATTTTGAATGATTTTCAAGGTTGTTTCCTAAAAAAAGAAAAAGAGTAGGTTCATCTGGGAAAAAGATATTCTAAAATCAATAATTGAAAAATGTTAGTTGAGTATTTTTATGTGTGAATTATGATGCTAGTGACCGCAGTAGATCATGTATTGTGATCCTCATGCCACGTGTCAGAATCCTAATGTAGAGTCCACCTATCAGGTTTCTTGCTTGAATGTTATGGGACCCACCTAATAATAAGTCTCTCAAATTTTTGACTTGGGATTGGACCCACCTCTGGCCACCACTGTCTTTAAAAATTGAATGATAAAAAGAGCACCTCACGTGGAGTCTGAACCAAAGGGGCTGTCCAACCACAATAAAAAGGAACCTCGCTGCCTTGATTCACAAAAATAAAATAAAAATTAACTACAAATCAGTCCCCAACTTACATTTTATTTCCCATATCACTCTTCAATTTTCACAACCTTACTAAACATTGACTCAACGTTTCAACACTAAAAGTGATTGGTCCTGTATTTTCATTAGAAATTCTTAAAAATAATGTTTTTTTAACCAATAATAAAACATGTTATATATATATATATATATATATATATATATATATATATATATATATATGAAAAACACATATTTTACGAGTTTGACAGGAAATACTTGTTTTTGAAATGATATATTAAAGATTTATATTAAATTTAAATAAGAATTGACTCAAATTTGATCACCAAATTAAACTTAAAAATTAAATTAAATTACTTAAAATATTTTTTATTACTGTGAAAATTTAAATTCATGAAACATAATGTTAAAAATGTAAGAAAAAAAATCAAAGACATTATCTCTTTTTTTCTTTAAAAAACCAAAAAGGGATTTAAAATTATTGCATAGCATCTAGAAAAATCTTAATCTTCATCACAAGATGATGTGCTTGCTCTAGCCATTACTTTGAATTATATATTTTCCAATAAGTCCATTGTACAAACAAACACGTCAAAACTTTCCTCCATGCTCCCTTTCTTTCATCATTAATTGAATCTTGGAATTTTAAGAAACATCTTTTTTTAAAAAAAAAAAAAAATCTTATCAAGGGTTTTTGCATGCATAATTAACCTACACCATCTTTCAAATGAATATCAATCGAAGGAATAAGCACTTTTCTTTAATCGACTGAAGTAAGAATCCAAATTACACAGTCGATACAAAATAGTCACTATAAAATCAAATTAGGAAATTAATGGAGCTTGTTGCCCAACGATACAACAGTTTCAACGTTGGTGGAGACTAAAAAGGAAGGCGATACACGGTAGGAACCCATAATTTATAACTTTTATTGTGAAAGGTCGAGCCATATTTGTCCAAGTTCTGAAGAATGGTGATTGATATGGGAAGAACATCGCAGGTTGGGGCCTGAGTTTTTTTCCCAAAAAAAAAAAAAGAAAACAAAAAGCTTGTCGACACATCAACAAAGCAATTTTTTCTTTTTGTTAAAAAAATTGCTTTTTAAAGCTTACCCCATATAATTCCCACTCATTATGTTTGTTGCTTAAAGCTCGTCCAGCTCTTCCTCTCTTATCCTCTCTCTAACATTAATTCTCTAGGGAGGGAATTCCAGGCACCCAAAAGAGACGCGAGGAATCAAAAAAGGGTCTCTCTCTCTCTCTCCCCCCCTCTCTCAATACAGACTCTTCTAGTAAATATTCAATCTTTTCTCGTAGAAAAT
>Ga0325410_1005774_pt1 | contig 13640 bp, 12 predicted proteins | sample PopdelMetagenome_16_FD_206182 | JGI IMG/M metagenome (GOLD analysis project Ga0325410, IMG submission 206182) | Populus deltoides microbial communities from Bellville, Georgia, United States - Xylem-PdIQD-R3 | ecosystem: Host-associated > Plants > Phyllosphere > Stem > Wood/Secondary xylem... | reverse complement strand
CTGAAAAGCAAGTAGCCATGGATTTATGAAGTAAACTTATGTTTTGTATGATTCAACACGTTATCTTTGTTGGGATAAAGATCAAATCTGACTTATTAAGGTATAACTACCTTGTGATATCATTCGATTCAATTTCAATAGTGTTGGTATCTTGAGACAAGTTTCTATTATGTCACACTTCTCGGACCTGATTTTCAGCTTTCTTAAGGAAATATCTTTTTTATTGGGGGTTACTTGATCATATGATAAGGAGATTTGTATCAATACTTTTATCATAAAATCCGAACATGAAGTAGTTTATCTTTAAGATGTCTTGGGGTAATTTTTAATTTTTTTTTTTATAATAATCTCTGAATGACTAGTTAAAATTTTTAATTATTATAAAATTAGATGGCATTTTCTTTTATTATTTTTTCCTTCAACTCACCTAGATGTCCCATGCGACACTTCACAACACTGAAAATCAACAGAGTGATTTGTTTAAGCTAGTAATGCATAATATTGACCAATGATTCACACAATATACACAACAATATATATAGCATACAATATCAAGCAGCCATTAAATTAGATACACTGATAGACATTATTTCTAGTTTCACTCCAAATGCATAGCTAACGAAAAGAAAAGAAAAGAACATTGGCCATATCGATATATGTAGATGAGAGATAGATAGTCAATGCCAGAGAGCTAAAGCTTTTGGTCAACTAGGACCGATGATGCTACAATCTTTAAGCTGCTCCTGTCATTTGTGTGCAAGTGTGATCCAACACTACTGTTGCTTGCACTCAGGAGGGTGCTCCCTTTGCTGACCTTTCTGAATTTGTGCCCCTCCAATCTTCTGCAATTAATAAAACCAAATCTCAGATTTTCTCGGAACTTTATACACAGAACAACAGATAGCATAAAAAACTAAAATAATGAAATATCAGCTGCAACTTGCCTTGTGTCCATCGGATGACTGAAAGAATATTGCAAAGAAAGAAACAGTGGAAGAATATGTGCATCTTCAAAAATATGGAAGTCTAATTTATCAAATTGATGCACTTTACCTTCTTCCAGACCTGTTTTTCTTCCTTTTCCTCCTCATCATCGTCTTCAACATCCTTCTTTAGACCCCATTTTCTTTCCTTTTCCTCATCCCCGTCCTCATCATTGTCCTCTTTGATGTCCTTCTTCACACCACGTTTTCTTTTCTCTTCTTGCTCAGCCTCCTTGTCGCTTGCATTGTCCTCCTTATCCCCATCATCATACTCGTCATCTTCAGCCTCATCATCATCATCCTTCTTCAAGTCCCATTTTCTTTCCTCGTCCTCGTCCTCGTCCTCATCCTCATCATAGTCCTTTTTGATGTCCTTCACACCTTGTTTTCTTTTCTCTTCTTGCTCAGCCTCCTTGTCGCTTTCATTGTCCTCCTCATCCCCATCATCATTCTCCTCATCTCCAGCCTCATCATCATCATCCTTCTTCAAGCCCCATTTTCTTTCCTTTTCCTCATCCTCATCCTCATCATAGTCCTTTTTGATGTCCTTCTTCACACCTTGTTTTCTTTTCTCTTCTTGCTCAACCTCCTTGTCGCTTTCATTGTCCTCCTCATCCCCATCATCATTCTCCTCATCTTCAACCTCCTCCTCCTCCTCCTCATCATCATCATCATCATTACCATTGCCATCATAATCTATACCATCTAACTCATCTTCCTCGATAGCCTCTCCAGTAAACCATGACACAGCATGTGGAATGATTTTGTCCCGAATAATAATACTATCATCCACAAAAACATGTCCATATCAGAGAAAAGGAGAGAGAGATGCACAGAATAGACCCAATGAAGTTCACATAAAGAATGTGGGACTTACCCTATTTTGTAGTCATGTTTTAGCCGGTCCTGAAGTTCATCATGCTGTGAACACAAGAGACTACGACATCAATTAACATATCAACAGTTACATTGCTTTCCTTGTACATAATGAAGCGGAACTTACATCATCATCATCTAGGTCATCCTCATTCTCAGGGATCTGAGGAGTATTAAAGAATGTGAAGAAACTTTCACAGTTCTTAATTGTCATGGTGGTTTTGGTCTTCTTTGACACCATTCTTTGTTTCCTCTTCACAACCTTCGTTGTCAAGCATTTCTCAGGATACCACTCAATTTCCGTCCTAAAAAATCAGATGAAACATTATAAGAAGGAAAATTAGAAAGGAAGAGAATAAAAACTCTCAGCACAACAACATTAATATAATTAACTACCCAATTGCTTGACTCAAAATAGGATCAGATTCATCAATTATGTGATAAGTCTTTGTCAGGACAGAATTTTTGAAGTAAGGACAAGGGTTGAAGTAAAACTCCAGCTCGAAACCCTCAGGATTTTGAAGTCTCGACCACTTGATATCTTTTATGAACTTTAGGGCTCCTTCATCTTGTCCCTTAATCTATTGCAAGAATCAATTGATAAATCACATTACACAGTGATGAATCCAAAAGGAAGAAATATATGTGTGCATATGTTTGCACGCCTTGCATACCTCCTCTGCTAGTACTTCATGAGTTTTCATTGCAGTGAGCCAGAATTCAGGCACTCCTTTCTCTGCATTGAAGAAGTACTATACTCTTAAGTTCAATATAAGGCATTGCTTTCAAATACTCCATGTATGTTTGCCAAAAACAAGATATACTGTTAAAAATATACGCTAATACCTTCTATAGCTTGATCCTCTTTTATGCTATCTAATTCAGCAGACATAACCCCGTCAACTTCTTTTAGACCATTCACAATCTCATATCTCTGCGCCGAGAGCCCATCAAAAACTTAAATTAATTACATAAATACGGAACAAAAAATTGCAATGAATGCTACCTCTGATTCAACATTCACGTAACACATGCAGAAGTATTAATGCAAAGACAACGCATACCTTATTGTATAGTGGTTGATAAAGCTTGTGGTATTTAGCTTCTAATGCCTTTCTCTCCTCAAGAAACTGTGCTTCCAGCTCATCATGTTGGCTCTGCAGAATACATCAATTCGCGTATGTAATTAAGCATGTCATGATCATCTATACATGTAATAAAACTTAACAAAAATGTTGAAAACTGGGCTATAAAATAACACAAGCTTATGAAAACATAAACAGCACAATGTTTCTTGTAGAAAGTAGATAAATACACCAACCTGAAGATGTCTGAGACACTCCACGTGTTTGCTGACCTTGGGAGACGATGACACCTTCATGTTATAGTTACTCATACAGGAATGTTTGGGGGATGGGAAAATAAAAATAGCCTAGAAAAGGAGGGAAAGAGAGTTTAGTTTTCTCTTACGAGGGAAGGAGATGTCGATGTGAGCTTACAGGTTTTTATTTATAAGTTGAGAAAGTGATGTGTTTCTTGTTGTCTTGACTTTGGTATCTATCTGATGCTGTTAAGGGGTTCGAGCATACAGCCCATTGGAATCGATTTCAAGTTTAACTGTCAAGTAAAGCCAGGAAGGATCAGCTTCAGGATGAAATTAATACCAATATTTCATCTGGGGCAAAGCAAAATTCACTCATGTCACTTTGGAGTTTAGAATAGATTTCCACTTTTAAGTATAGATAGGATTCTTTTATCTTGTTTCGTGCTGTGCATTGTTTCTTTAAGTAAAGTACAAATTACTCCTTGTGGTTTTTTGCAATGAATTTGTCCATCAATTATTAATTATGGTAAATTCCTTGCTCAGAAACTATCAATAGTCTAGTTTAGGGACTCCGCAGTTTTTTTCCGACAGACTTGTATTAACACAGAAAAAAGACCACAAGCTGGTGATGATGACATACAAGAAAACTCGAGATCTCAGGTACAAGCCTCTCCTTCGTAACCAGGAAAAAAACACACGAGTTTGCTCAGGATTGCACTTTTCCTTTCAGTGCTTCAATCACTGCTGAAAAATCACTATCGCTAAGCCCGTGACTTTTTGCTACCTTGTATAGTTCATTTGCAGCTGCTGCAATTGGAGTGGGTTGGGAAACAGATTCTGCTAATCCCAGGGCAAGTCTCATGTCCTGAAACCATTGACTTCATTTTTGAGATGACAGCGTTGATTTAAATAGTGTCTGCAATTTAGAAGATCTACGAACCTTCTGCTGATGCTTTAAGGGAAAAGCAGTGGGGTATAGAGATTTGACCATTGATGGACCTTTCAGCGAATACATCGGTGCACTAATGGCACCCTCAGACACTACCTGCAATTTCACCTATGTAAGAAGATTCCTAAGAGGCTTCAATAGATGCCTTCAAAAACAATAAAATAAAATAAAATAAAAAAGATAACATCATTCTATATAATAGAGGCTTTTAGTTTTACCAACAAAGACAAGGAAGAAGAGTGCACGCTTTAATTTAAGAGTTTTTCAAGCCAGAAAACCTAACAAATGAGGTCCATTTTGGATGTACTCTTCCATTAAGTGCTGTTATTGAACAAGAAGGGTGCAACACCTTGATTCGTTTTGACCAAGGAATTTTATTTAAGCATCATTCAGAACCTCTCTCTCTCTCTCTCTCTCTCTCTCACACACACACACACAAACAAACGCAGACAGAGAAATAAAACAGACCGAAAATCAATGTGTTTTTTCATTTATTTTCCAGAGAACAGCAGAGCAATGATTATCATTGTGCATGTTCGAATGACATAGAAAGAACAAGAATAATCCAATAAAAAGCAAACAAGAGTATGAATTCACATCTTCATGGGGTTTGATGACAAGTGACACGACATAATCTAACAAGATTTTCTGTTCACAAATACCTCAACCAGTACATTTGGGTCCAGCCCTACTTTCTCGCTGAGAAGCAATCCTTCAGAAAAGGTTGCCATCATACTGCAAATTGTTGAAAACACCAGGTGTCACAATATAATCAGCACAGAAGCAAAACAGAAAACAATTGACAAAAGGAACTCGGTAGAACCTGCCCATGATCATGTTGACAATAAGTTTCATTGCAGCCCCATTTCCGACTTCCCCAAGGTAAAATCTTGACTGGATATTATCAAAAAATCCATGTGAACAATAAAGTGTGATTAGTTTCCAGGAGAAAAATAGGATACAGTACCTTCCCCATGATATCTAAGAACGGAGTGACTGTTTCATACAGAGATTTGTCACCTGAAAGATAGCACATTATGCTTCAGTTTCTAGCAAGTGATTCACTATGTTATGCAGCAGAGATTAAAAAAAAAAAAAGGTATAGGATAAAATACGAGCAGACAATAACAATATTGCGGAAGAGGTATGAAGCAATCTTATTAGTGACCAGAAACTTTTAAAATTTCAATAGTCTCTACATCATCCATAAATTTGAACTTGTGGAGGGAGGACAAATTTAAAATCACTTTCAACCTGCAGTAAGAAATATAAGTTGCCCATCTTCTGCTGGTTTCTTTGAGCCAGAAACAGGAGCCTACAAGAAAATAATGTAAAGGTTACTGGAAGTTCTCTTAAAATGGTTATCATGCAACTTGATCGAACATGTCTTAGTTTCAGTAAGAATAGTTGCGGTGAGAACAGATTTTCACTTCCAAAAATGATGCCCCAGAAGCTTTGATATGTCCACAAATCAATTTAGAAGTCCCACCATCAACAGTTGAAACATCCACATACCTGTCCATCATGCAGGCAGATGTGACTTAGGAAGATAGAGAGAGAGAAAAAAAAAGCTTCAATAAGGCAAATGTAGAAAACCGGCTGAGAATAATGCATTGTTAATCCTTATCCATTCTCATATAACCTCTGATCCAAGCCAAACCAGGTGTGGATTTAGGATTTTATCTCTGTTGAAAATTGTTGAAAATTGTTGAAGATTCTAAAGTAATTAAGTCAGATTTGAAGCTGATTGTAGGGAGTAAAAACAGAAAGTAAGATATCCTTTCCTAGAAATCAGAACCTAGCAATAATACCTATTTATGTGTAGTTAATAGCTGTCCTAATATAGATATGTAGATACTGTATATATTCAAGAATTCATTCTGAAATAAAGTGAGAAGTCAGAATTTAACAACTCTCCATATGGTATCAGAACCTAAACCGAGCCTATATTTTTCCTAAGCCTATCTCTCTCTAAATCTAGGATTTCCCCTCCTCTCTTCCCATCTGTCCTGACAATCCTAGTTACTTGCTCAAGCAGACCTGTCCGGATCTGAAAAAACATGTCTGAAAACACTACAAAAGAAACCCAAATATCAGGGGAATTCTAGAGTTTACAGTCATCCTACCGACTGAATGGAAGAAACTATCTAAAGTGATCACAACTAGTAAAAACCTTTCTCAAAGAAAAGGGAAAGATTAATCATTTTATGGACAGTCCTCCTAGTCCAGAAGACCCAAAGTTTACACTCTGGGATGAAGAAAATTCCATGATTATGTCATGGCTACGAAACTCTATTATGCCAGAAGTCTATGGGCCTTATATATTTTTTGTTACAGCAAAAGACATATGGGATGCAGTGAGACAAACCTACTCTAAAGTGAAGGATGTTGCGTTAATCTATGAGATTAAGACAAAGCTTTCAATGACCAAACAAGGTAATATGATGGTTATTGAATATTACAATACTATGAAAATTTTATAGTTGGAATTGGACTATTATCAGGATTTTAAGATGCAGTGTAGTGATGATGCTGTGATTTTAAAGAATTATGTAGAAAGAGAAGATGCAGTGTAGTGATGATGCTGTGATTTTAAAGAATTATGTAGAAAGAGAAAGGATCTTTGAATTTCTTGCAAGACTCAACATAGAATTTGATCAAATACGAGTCCAAATACTTGGAAAGGAATCTCTGCCCTCACTCAATGAGATATTCTCAGTAATAAGGGCTGAAGAAGGAAGGAGAACTGTGATACTTGAGGTCCCAAATACTGAAGGTTCTACTATAATGATAACTAATAGCAGAAAGTGATGCTAGCAGAAACCAAAATGATGCCATGAATGGTGCAGAAGTGGTGAAGACTGAAGGGAGAAAATTCTTTAAAGATGATCAGTTTTGTAACTATTGCAAGAAAACAGGTCATACAAAGGAGACCTGCTAGAAACTCTATGGAAAACCACCAAGGATGGGGCGTAATGGAGGAAACAAATGGAACCATTCAAGAGGACTGCACACTTAACAAATTCAGAAAAGGCAGCACAAGTCCAACACCCTAGAGGTGAGAGGATTCAACAAAGAGGAGATTGAACGCCTAAGAACCTTACTCAACAAAATGGAGAAACCATTTGGATCATACTCTCTTGCTCAAAATGGTAAAATTCCAATTTATCATGTCTTTAGTGCCTCAAACAAGAACCATTCCAGCATTTGGGTCATTGACTTGGTGCAATAGACCATATGACTTATTTTGCAGGTGCCTTCACATCATATCAACCTTGTCCTAGCAGTAAGAAAATCACAGTGGCTGATGGATCTCTAAACATAGTTGCAGGCCAAGGAACAATCCCTCTTAATCCTGTATTTACTCTTAAAAGAGTATTACATGTTCCTAATCTTACTGCAAATCTGTTGTCTATCCAAAAACTAATTAAAGACATAAATTGTAGTGTAACTTTCTTCCTTGATCACTGCATATTTCAGGACCTAGCTGCGGGGAGGATGATTGGGCAAGCTAGAGTCAAAAGGATGGGTTGTACATGCTTGGAGTGCAAGGCAGCAATAGTAACTCCCCTTCTCTATCATTCATTTCAGTTAATTCTAATAAAACTGATGTTTGGAATCATCATCGTCGTTTAGGACATCTATCATTTAAGACTCTTAGGAACATGTTTCCATCTTTATTTAAAAATCTTGATGTTTGAACAATTTCATTGTGAAATCTGTGAATTTGCAAAGCACCATAAAGTGCCTTTTTCTACAAGTGATTCAAGATTTGTGTCTCCATTTACTATAATTCACTCGGATATATGGGGTCCATATAACATTCCTAATATTTCAGGAGCAAAAGGTTTTGTAACATTTATTGATGATTGCACCCGAATGACTTGGGTTTACCTTCTTAAAAGAAAATCTGATGTGAGTCATATCCTTCCAAACTTTACAAATATGATAAGAAATCAATTTGGGGTTAGCATTAAAGGTTTTAGAACTGATAATGCTAGGGACTACTTTAATCAGATTTTATCACCATACTTTGAAAAAAAAAGGATTATTCATCAATCATCTTGTGTTAATACTCCCCAACAAAATGGGTTAGCAGAAAGAAAAAATAGACATCTCCTTGAAACTACTCGAGCTTTTCTTTTCCAACATCAAGTTCCAAAAAATTATTAGGGAGAAGCAGTTTTAACCTCTACGTATTTGATAAATCGAATACTTTCAAGAGTTATTAGTTTTAAAAGTCCTTTAAACTATTTGTCAGAATTCTTTCCAAAGAATAATTTTTATTCTAAAATTCCCCTAAGGATCTTTGGATGTGTCACCTATGTTCACATTCATAAACATCAACGAGACAAACTTGATGCTAGAGCTCTTAAGTGTGTTTTCATAGGATATTACATCACACAAAAAGGTTACAAATGTTATCATCCATCTTCAAAGAGATTTGTTGTGTCAAAGGATGTAAGTTTTAATGAAAATCAGTCTTTCTTCAACAAATCTTCTCTTCAGGGGGAGGAAAACAACACAGAAGATAAGACTAACAATGACTTTGATATTTTTCATTCCAAATCCCATCTAGGCAGCAATCATCTCGCATTTCACCATCCTATGAGTCTCCAAATATTACTCTGCAGGGAGAAACTACTGCTTACAGACCTCTTCAGGTATATAGAAGAAGGATACCGCTTGATTTGACTCTCTTGCAAGCCCAAGAATCCGAACCAGAGCAAGGTAATGAACTTTCTCCTTCATCTCTACCTATTCCTGACCTTGATCAGCCAATTGCTATTAGAAAAGGAATAAGAGAATGCACTAAGAATCCCTTATATCCTATAGCTAATTTTATGTCATTTCAAAAGTTCTCACCATCACACAAAGCCTTTCTCTCAAAAATAAACACCATATCTATCCTAAAAACCTTACAGGAGGCTCTAAGATATGAGAATTGGAAAACTGCCATGAGTGAAAAGATGAATGCCTAGAGAGGAATCAAACATGGGAAATAGTTGAATTACCAAAAGAGAAGAAAATAGGTGTAAGTGGGTGGTTTATGCCATGAAATATAAAGCTGATGGCAGCCTAGAAAGGTATAAAGCCAGGCTAGTTGTAAAAGAATTTACACAAACATTTGGGATAGACTATCAAGAGACATTTGCTCCAGTTGCTAAGATGAACACCATTCGAATTTTTTTTTTCTTTATCTGCTAATCTTGGATGGTGTATGCAGCAATATGATGTTAAGAATGCCTTCTTACATGGAGAGTTGGAAGAAGAGGTTTATATGGATCCACCACCAGGATTCAATCACTCCCTTCTTCCCAACCAGGTCTGCAGACTAAAAAAGGCACTTTATGGCTTAAAACAATCTCCTAGAGCCTGGTTTGAAAGGTTCACCAAAGCCATGGTTTTTATGGGATATCGGCAAAGCCAAAGAGATCATACTTTGTTCATCAAACACTCCATTTCAGGGGGAGTTACTATTCTAATTGTTTATGTTGATGACATTATAATAACAGGTGATGACTTTGTGGAAAGAGATAAGTTGGGAAAGAGACTTTCAGCAAAATTTGAAATCAAGGAATTGGGGAAGTTGAAATACTTTCTTGGCATAGTAGTGGCACATTCAGAAAAGGGGATTTTTATCTCTCAAGAAAAGTATATTCTTGACCTTCTAAAGGAAACAGGAATGGTAGACTGCAGACCATGTGAAACACCTATTGACCTAACGCACAGAATTGAGAATGATAAGGAAGGAGCCACAACTGACAAGGGTCAATACCAAAGGTTAGTTGGTAAGTTGATCTACTTAGCTCACACTCGTCCAAACATTGCTTATGCCGTGAGTGTGGTGAGTCAATTTATGCACAACCCGAAAGATTCACATTTCCAGGCAGTGTATAGACTCCTCGGATACTTGAAGTCTACTCCTGGAAAAGGAATTTTGTATAAAAATCATGGGACTCTGAACCTTGAATGCTATACAGATGCAGACTATGCTGGTGCATTAACAGATAGAAGATCAACATCAGGTTATTGTACTATGATGGGAGGAAATCTTGTGACATGGAGAAGCAAAAAACAGAGTGTTGTGTCAAGATCAAGTGTAGAAGCAGAATTCAGATCAATGGCACTTGGAATTTGTGAGTTACTATGGATGAAGATTATCCTAGAAGATTTAAGAATCAAGTGAGATGAACCAATAAAGTTGTACTGTGACAATAAGGCTGCCATTGCAATAGCACACAATCCAGTACAACATTATAAAACTAAACATGTGGAGGTAGACAGACATTTCATCAAAGAAAAGTTAGAGAGTGGATTGATATGCACTCCTTATGTGCCTACTGAGGAACAACTTGTTGATATACTTACTAAAGGTGTTCAGAATCCTGTATTCAAAAACACTTTGGACAAGCTAGGAATGAAAGATCTCTTCCATCCAGCTTGAGGGGGAGTGTTGAAGATTCTGAAGTAATTAAGGCAGATTTGAAGCTGATTTGTAGGGAGTAAAAACAGAAAGTCAGATATCCTTTCCTATAAATCAGAACCTAGCAATAATACCTATTTATGTGTAGTTAATAGTTGTCCTAATATAAATCTGTAGATGATGTATATATTCAAGAATTCATTCTAAAATAAAGTGAGAAGTCAGAATTTAACAACTCTCCAAAAAAATCAATTGTGAATGGTGAATGTACTAGCAAGCACTTGACTCTTACAAGGTATTAGGAAGGATCTTCATGCTATTAAATCAGAAAAGGAACCATACGAAAGGCAGTTTCTAGGATATACTTCTCTGTTTTCTTTTGATTCAATAGAAGTTTAAGTGGGCCTTGACCTTGAGCTACACGAGGGAATCAGCCTCCCCAAATACCTCCCACCTCCCCTCTTGGGAATTGAAACTAGAATGATTGGTATGGTGGTATCATGCCAGGTGAATTTTTCAGCGAAGCCAACTAGTACCCACCAGATGATACTTTTGTATCAACATATAAGTTGGATCTTTTAAGTTCTGTTAAGAAGTGGCTAATTCTCCAAAATGAACACCAGCAGCTAGCAACTTGCACATTGAAATGCTCAAATGAATGTTGAGCAAGCAACGACATAATCAAGTATTCACAGAAGGTGGTTCTAGTATGAAGCTAGGAGCAATGACCAATGGGAAACGATCTGAAGAACATATAAATTCCCTATAATGAGAAAGAACAAGGAGAGAATACCCTTTTCCTGGACCCATACCACTTGCAGCTCCATGCTTTCCACATGCAACCTCCACCTGAAATAAGGCCACTATTGGCTTCCCAGTATGAAATACTTAAGATGCATTAAAATAAAACATACTCACTGCACATTCTGGATCAGCAAGCATTGCAAATGTGACATCACAGGCTGCAGTTACTTCCTCGGGAGAAGGCTTATATCTGCATAAGAAAACAATTTGTAAGATTTCTTCCCTGCTTCAATCTGTAAAAGATTGAACTTTGAAGAGTTGCAGATGAAAGCATCAAGAACAATTAAAAAATAGCTAGATTCCTGCTCCCGGAATTAAAATGAATGCTGGGTCCTCATAAGTTCACTTGTTTCATGCGTCTCATTTGGAGGTAGTCCATGACCATTTCGAAATTCCAAAAATCATTTACTTCATAGGCTGTATGTACATTAAGTGCTTACTTTGCTCCCAAGCTGATGAGAGGATCACATTTGCTCTTGGTCCTGTTCCAAACAGTCACATCACACCTACAAAATGCCAAGTATGGGATTAAACTAAACAGTCCAGAAAATAAAATTGGCTCAACATAGCCCAATCTGATAGCTATTTTATTTTTTTTCTTCTGTAGTTCCTGATTATGCAAAAATAAAATACACTGCAGCCATTTGATTCTGTCATTCAAACAGAGTAACAACAAAATAAATCATACCCGGATTTTATGAGATTCTGAGCCATTGGAGAACCCATAATTCCAAGGCCTAGAAAGCCAATAGTATTTGGAGAACCACCATCTGCAAATTCAGAAAAGGGTTTGGTTAGATAAGTAAATACACCAAAAACATGTTTTTATACATGAAAAGCAGCTCAACTGATAGCTAAATACAATCACGATTATCTGTTAGAACATAGTTCAAATATAAAACCTATGCTTTATTATGAACAAACAAATTAATGAGGTATTCTAACAAGAAGGCGGTCACAGTGAGACTGCCCCCGGCACATCATCATCGTAAACAGTTTGTCTCCTGGCACTGCTGCACTCTAACAGGTTTGTGACACCTCGTCATTTTCCATTTTGAAGATAAGAAGAACAATACCTTTGATGTTCAATGTGCATATGCCATTGCACAGTGCTAGTTCCATTTGCAGTTGCATAAAACTATTGCTTTTGAATCCTCTGGTCAGATTCAAGAATTTTACAGACCAAGCATGCTCACAAACAATTCTGTATCCACAGGCACATTGCTTTAGCACTAACAACCTCATCCTTCAACATGTATTCATTATCTTGGTATACATGCAAAACGAAGCAGCTTGTCCTGTATAGTAACCATACTGCTAATTTTGCAGTTCTAGTACCAATGTGTATTTGCACTGTGCCCCACTTCTTCCATCCATCACAATGTCTATTTCCATACGTTTTGTATAAAATTTACGGTCACAAATATCATTATCTGTATCAGATCACACCATGTAAATTCTCAATTTGTTCTTATCATAAAAAAAAAAGAGAATACATGTGCAGGAAGGACTAATGTTTCTGGTTTGACTCTCGTTGCTCAACTTGAAAGACATCATGAAATGAATCTCAATCTGCAATCTCCACGCAAATACAGTTTTCAAATCCCATTCAAGTTTGAAGGCAAACACTTCAATTACTAAACAAGTGAATTAAGCGGGAAAAGCCAAGGAGCCACCTGTTAATACTTTCTGAATCCTTGACATAATAGTAATTCAACCTAGTTTGGCGTGATAAAACACAAACCCCATAAAGTTTCGCAGCTCAAGTTGCTGAATTGTACATGAAGAAGAAGAAGCAAAGCAAAGCAAAAAAAATACCATTAGCAGGAGAAATTGAAGCTTGGGCAGAGAAGGGCCTGAAAGGTTGATTAGTGGGAAAAGAAGAAGAGATGGGTATTGGTCTAAAATGGATGGGAAGTTGAGCGCAGAAGCTTGAACACGTTGCCATGGAAGCAATTGATGATGATAAGAAGAGTTGACCGTTGCTGGCCTTAAACAACAAGGACATAGTCCCTTCGGACCCTTGTTCGCTTGTTACTGCTCTCTTCCCTTGCACTTTAAACGGTTGTCTGTGTCCAAACCAAAGCTAAGCTCGCATTTCTATGCAACCTCTGCATGTTATCAAGGGGATAAAGAAAAAGATAGAGGGTCAGTGAAGTGAAGGGGTCCGCTCCCTTTTCTTTTTCTTTTTTTAAGAGAATAGCTAATTTTGGTCCCTATAGTTTTAGGAAAAGGTCATTCCTCCCCTTATTTTCATTCTATTCATTTTCCCCCCTT
>Ga0325410_1005769_pt1 | contig 13643 bp, 7 predicted proteins | sample PopdelMetagenome_16_FD_206182 | JGI IMG/M metagenome (GOLD analysis project Ga0325410, IMG submission 206182) | Populus deltoides microbial communities from Bellville, Georgia, United States - Xylem-PdIQD-R3 | ecosystem: Host-associated > Plants > Phyllosphere > Stem > Wood/Secondary xylem... | reverse complement strand
ATTTCAATGAGAAAAATGCGTTTTGAGGCTTGGAGATGAAGGAGATGGGTATTTTATGGTGAAAAACCAGTCATTTTGTAGATATTTAGAGAGGGAGGGGCTGGCAGTCAATTTTTTAGAGAGAGAGGGGGGAGTGTCGGTTTTTGTCGGGGGAGAAGAAGGGAGGTAAGGGTTTAATTTCACAAAAAAATTATTTATCGTGATTTTGAAATGTAATAGGATAAATTATCCGCTCTAAAATTACAATATTTATAAAATATTATATATTTTAATCGTAATATATTTAAATTATGCTATTTCATTACTATTTTTAATTTACTAGGATAGTTCAATGTTTTGCTTATACATGTTTAGTTATTTTGTGCTTTTAGCGCAATATATTCTTCATTTATAGGACATTATTAGTTTCATTTATAATATATATATATATATATATATATATATATATTCTTCATTTATAGATAATTTTTTTTCAATTTTGCTCACTAATAATGTACACAACGAAATGGTATTTTAGTAAGATATTTTGGATAGTTTGAAAAAGTACTGACGGCTAGCTTTAATCAAGATAATGGTTTTTAAGATTAAAAATATTGATAACAGTGTCAAATTAAATAATAATTTACTTGATTTTTTCACCCAATTTGTTTGATGCCCTCTTTGATAAAATAATTGTTTGGGTCTTAATTGAGAATTGGGAAAATACATCAAGGACTAATTCTATAATTTGTCTAGCTTATTGTGCATTAATTTAAAAGACTTTTTTTTTCACTCAGACCTTAAAAATATGATCAAAATAAATAAATAGTTGCAATTTTGGTCTCAACAAGAAGCTACTAGTTATTTGATCTGCATTTCATTGGAATTTAGATAAGTTTTTGGTAAAAAAATATACAAACTTTTAAATGTGTTTTTTTACAATAAAAATCCTAATTATAAATCAAAAAGCATATACATACATTTAATTAAATAAATCAAGAATTATCTATGCCAATAAATGCAAAAAAAAAGAAAGTGTTGACATGTCTATTCGAGTTGCCTAGCTGCAAGACAAGTAATTTCTTATCTAACGTAAATGAATTAATATATAGGTGTTATTAACGTGTTTTTTTACAACGATCATATGCATTTATAACTGTGAATAAAAAATTTGATTATTATATATAATAAAATATAATAAAGATCATATGCATTAATAAAAACATGTAAGATCTCATACTTATTTTTAACGTAGTAGAAAAATAAGACAATGTTACAATTGCTATATTGAAACAACATTTACTTATTCTTTGTATAATAATTTTTTAAAAAAAAAGTGTAAATAAAAAAATTACAAAAAAAAGATAAGAACAAAAAGAATGGTATAAATAGGTCAAATATAAAGTCATAAATATTCAAAATGTAAAGAATAAAAAATAACATTTTTTCCAAGAAAAAAAATTAAAGAAGAAAAATGGGAAAACTAAAAAATTAGTACAAAAAAATGAAAATAAGAAAAAAAGGTGATAAATAGGCCAAGTATAAAAAGATAAAAATATCAAGTATAAAAAAAATATAAGACAAAATTATTTTCAAAATAAAAAAATTACAGATTTGCCATCGTTACAATAAAAAATTTAGAGAAAAATTTAATTGTACTATTTTTTATAGTAAAAAAACATTTCCTTTTAATATATATAATGACATGTTTGACATAATTGAGGACAATAGCTAAAAACATACTAGTTACATGACCCACGGAATAGTAAAAAAAATTTCCTTTTAATATATATAATGACATATTTGACAGAATTGGGGACAATAGCTAAAAACATACTAGTTACATGACCCGCGCGATGCCGCGGGTCAATTTGTTTTGCATAAAAAATATGAAAAAAAATTAAAGTTTAAAAGTGTTAGGTCTTTCTGCAAAGCTATACCCAAGAGTCTTGGGTTTGACTACAACGTCTGATCTAAGAGTAATATTTATAATATTAATAATAACATTAAATTTGCATGACCCAAGTTTAAGTGAGTTTGGCTACAATACCAGACCCAATAGTATTGGATGTAGGTCTGGCTGCAAGGTCGTGTCATAAAAGTGTGATAATTAGATAGATTAATTAAAAAGAAAAAAACAAAGAAAAAAAATCAACAGAAAAAAAAACTAATGAGAAAAAAGAAAAAAAATCTGAATCAATTGGGTTAACTCGTCAATCAGGTTAACCCGTCAAACTTGAAATTCGTGTCATGAAAGTGTGATAACTAAATAGAAAAAAGATTTAATATTAATGAACTAAATTTAAAAAAAAAGATTAATTAAAAAGGAAAAAGTAAAGAGAAAAATACCTATAGGAAGGAAAAAACTAATGAAGAAAAAAAAATCTAAATCAACTGGGTTAAACCATCAAACTTGGGATCTGTGTCATGAAAGCCTGATAATTAAACAGAAAAAATTTAATATTAAAAAACTATAGACAAAAAAAATAAACTAAAGGCATAAGTTTTTTCATTGTGGATTGCACCGTGCTATTCAAAGTAAAAGGGCTTACAAAGGAAAAGAAAAAAAACAAAGGCATATGCCACGGGTTAATTTTTTTTCTTGCATAAAAAATATCAAAAAATGCTAAGATCTAAGAGTGTTAGGTCTTTCTGCAAAGATATACTCAAAAGCCTTGGGTCTAGCTGCAATGCTTGACCCAAGAATACTATTTATAATATTAATAATAACATTATGCCTATATGACTTAAGTTTAAATGAGCTTGGCTGCAACACCAGACCCTAGAGCATTAAATGTGGATCTGGCTTTAAGGTCGTGTCATAAAAGTGTGATAATTAAATAGTTAAAAAGAAAAAAACAAAGGGAAAAAAACCAATAGGAAGAAAACAACTAATAAAGAAAAAGAAAAAAATTTGAATTAACTGTGTTAACCCTTCAAACCAGGTTAACCCGTCAAACCTGGGATTCGTGTCATGAAAGTTTGATAACTAAATAGAAAAAAACAATTGACGGGTTTACCCAAAATTAACTGGTTAACCCGTCAAGTCCGGGATACGTGTCATTAAAATTTGATAATTAAATATAAAGAAATTTAACATTAATAAACTAAACTAAATGAAAAAATTAATTAAAAAATAAAAAAAATTTAGGGTTTCATTTAATTTTAGTATATATTATAATATAATACAATATAATAATAATTATTATTATAATATAATAATAATTATTATTATAATATAATAATTATAATAATATAATATATTAAAAATGAGAAAGCGAAAGGCATGAGGAAGCTAGAATAGTTTTTCCACATCTTTTAAAATATTACTTAATACGATAATAACTAGATTATACACCATACATTGTTGGTTATTATCAAGGAGTTTTTTTCCTTTTTTTTAATTGAGAAGTTATGATCAAAGGAGTTTAATAATCTAAGCTAAATTCGTTAGTTTTTGCATGATTTTTTCAATGCTTTCAATTCAAAATCATTAATACATTGAGTTTTGTGTCCATGATTAAAATTGATAACTATTGATTCAATTTAGATTAGATGTGTATTATCTTATTCAATTTGAATTAAAAATGCATCTATTCCTTTTTTTATATTAAAATTATAATATTAACTCTTAAAAGTATATCTCAACTAGTCAGGAGTTTGTTTTATAAAAATTATCAATTTGAATTTCACAAATCTCAAGGTTACTGAAAATTTACATGGTCATTAACTTCAGAGCCAGTGAAATTAGTCGAGATACACGCAAGTTGGCCCGGACACCCATATTAATCTTAAAAAAAAAAGTTATAATATTTGATTCAAATTGTTACTAAATTTCTAAACTTTGATTTGGGGACACTGTGCACTGTGTTGGTAACGCTGACATAAATCTCAGAGCAAGACGTTTTTTTGGTTAGATGTTTCTCAAATAAAAAATTCAAGATATTCCAACGTTTCCCTATTTCAAAAGATCCCTTTGTATTCTTGCTTCCTCGTCTTCCTCCTCCTCTTTACCGTTTTGGTGGATATTCTCTTATGGGTTTTATTTATTAAATATTAAAGATTGACACTTTATAATTGAAGCCAAAAGTTGCCAATACAATTATTTCCTACTAGTTTTATTTTAAAATTTCTTTGCAGAAATTAATTAATTAAATACATTTAAGTTAAATAACGTTGGCAGTTATTCGGAATGTTTAAGAAACAAAACTTTTATTTATTCAAGAGCCATGTTATTTCGAAGTATAATTTCAATTCTTAAAGATAAAAGGTGTTACTACATTTAAACCAATTAATTCTGTCTTCTCTTTTATTCTAATAATGCCAAAGAGTCTTTAGCATTGTATTTTGTTATTGTCTCGGAATAAAAAATACATAGATAATAAAAATAAAAATATATTTTGTTAAAGAAACAAAGATATAAAAATAAATATGTCTCTAAGGTAATTTTGAATTAAATTTCTATATTTTCAAAACATGAGATACAAAAGGGACATGTTTCTAGAAACAATATTTATTATTTTTTATTCCTAAAATATCATTGTAAAAAGCATTTAATTCTAAAATTATCAAACTAAGACATGTAAGGATAAAAATGATTATTATTATAGTTTTAAAACTCAACTCGATGGGTAAATCTGGGTCAAGGCCTGAGTCACAAGTTGGGTTGACCCAGGTCAAGAAATGATAAAAATAATTATTATCATATTTTTAAAACTCAACTCGAGGGTCGATCCAGGTAAGATCTAAGCCATGGAGCGAGGCCCGGGTTACAAGTCATGTTAACCTGAATCAACATAATATTAAAAGTGGTTATTATTATAGTTTTGAAACTTAACTTGGAGGTTGACTTGGGGCAAACCCCAGGTCATGAGTCGGGTTGATTGTTGACTTGAGTTAACATAATGATAAAACTAGTTATTATCATAGTTTTAAAACTCGATTCAAGAGTCCGCTCGGGGCAAGGCTCAGGTCACAAGTCGATAGGGTCAACTTGGGTCAATATAAGAATAAAAGTGGTTGTTATCGTAGTTTGAAAATCAACTTAGGGGCCGACCAGGACAAGACCGGGTCACAAGACGAGAGGGTTAACCCAGGTTGACCCAAATTTTTTTTTGAAAAAAATAATTAAAGCAACCTTGTTTTGCCAAAAATTTTCAAGAAAAATCAACAGGTTTTTGACCAGTGTTTTATCCCAAGTTTTTGATCGGGTCAGGTGATGTTAATTCTTCCTCTATTTTTTTAAAGCAGACCGGTCCAAACCTCGAGTAAGTCGGGTTTTGGGTCAACCCGCCAAGCTAATCTAGGTTTTATAACTAGGGTTATAATAATATTATTAATTTTAACTCTTGATATAAATTTATATTAAAGTAAAAAAAAATAATATCTAAATACTTTTTAAATATCTAAGTTTGAAACTAAGGGTAAAATAAATAAATAAATAAATTCATATTTTCTTGTTCATTATAAGCAAACATCATTAGTGACAGTCACTTTGTCTTATACATTATTATCAAACACAATTTTATTTTCATCTTCCTTATCTTTGCCTCTTTTTTAACAGGACAATAGCCAAACTCTACCTATGAGCTTGGTCATATGATGGAGGTGGTGTTATTTCTTTGTAGAAAAATAAAATAACAAAAAGAAAGTGATTCTCACTTCAAAACTTGTTACTTTAACAAAAGCATATGCAAGCTTAATTGGAGACTTAGAGTAGCTTTATTAATGGAAATGTGGTATAGACTAGCTTCAATGCCTTTTTTTCATAAAAGTTATGTTCACCTGTCACAAGCGTGTTTTAAAAAAGAAAAGATAATATGTCACTCGGGTCATAGATCTGACTAAGTCGAATAAGCTAACTTTATTTTAATTAAATGAAAAAAAATGACAACCTGTGATATCTCCCAAAACCCTTTTTTATTGGAATAAGCCAATAAAAAATAAAAATAATTATAAAGCCCTTTAAACAAAATAAAAAACACATTTTACCTTTTCAAACTTGTGACCTGGGTCATTAAACCTAAAACACTATATCTAAATAAATAATGAAGTAGTTCAATTTGCAATAAATCAAATATTGAAGGATAAAAAATAAAGATTAATTATACAAAAAGATTTTTTAAAAAATAGAAATTAAAAAAATGATGATGAAAATTAAAATATAAAATAAATTTTATATTTGATTGAAGGGTGAGATTGAAAACATCAATTTAGCAAAAAGACAAAAAAAAAAACAATCAAAAGAATGAGGATGACAATTGACATAAAAAATAAAAATAAAAATAATTTTTTAATTGAATGGTGAAATTAAAAAAAATAATAACTTTTATATGAAGGCTAAGAAAAAAAATTAGAAATCAAAATAATAAGGACCAAATTGTAAACATAATACCATCATTTGAATTGAATGATGAAATTAAAAACCAATAAAACTTTTACAAAAGAGTGAAGAACAAAAATTAAAAATCAATAGAAAAATGACTAAAGTTGAAATATCAACAATAAAGGGGGTCAAGATATAGTTTTTTTATATTTATTCAAATACCAAATTGCCCATAAGCTGACTTAATAATAACAAAAAATTATCGTGAAAGGACAAAAAAGCCCCTCGACTCTAATTTTCATTTTTTTTCTTTTAAGGGTATTTTGGTCGTTTCAATGTGCTTTTTAATTGTTTATTATTTTCTATATTTGGTAAAATACCAAATTTATCCTTGGCTGAAATTCTAATAACAAAAAAAATCATTGTGAAAGTATAAAAATGCCCTTTGATGCCAATTTGTTTTTTTTTTTTTACCTTCAATGGTATTTTAGAACGTTTGTTTGAGACTATAATAACCTATAAAAAGCAAATCGAAATAAATTATGAAGCCCAATTCAAAATAATCAAATGTTAGAGGATGAAATTGAAAAAAAATTAATAAAAAATAAACTAAAACCCATTTTTGAATGATGAAGATGAGAAAAATCAATAAAAAAGAAAAAAAAAACAAGTTAGGTGTCCGGCCTAAAAACAAACCCTAGGTGTGTCATGCACTTAGGTTTAAAAAGAAAACATTTTTTGCTTTAATAGCGAACGTCATCCACTTTTGGGTTTTTGTTTTTAAGTAGGCAACTTGTTCTCTAATGGGCGACAATGGCTAGAAAATCAAAGGGAGTTGACCTAAAAACCTATTTTTCAAGCCATTTTCATTTAAACACACATTATAAAAACCTTCATAAACAACTTACCAACCCTAAACACTCCAAAATAACTTAAAAAAACAAAAACCAACCAAATAAAAATAAATATATTATAACAAAAGCTAAATGATGTGAGGAAATCATTGTAAATCAAAAATCATTTCAATGTGGATTGTAATAGCAGTTTCATTTTCAATTTCTCATCTTTTCGCGAATGGATAAACATTTATTTGGCTTTCTTCCACAAGAGTATCTAGGTTTTTCTAATTTTTAAGTACAAGCAAATAACGCTTTTAGCCTCAAAAAAGATGAAAATGAAGCTTTGCCTTTGGGGGTATTTTGGTTAATTAAGAGGACCATGAGAGTGTTTTAGTATTTTTCACATTATATATTTTATTTTTTAATCAAAAAGATGCCGTCACGTGTTTCACATGCCCCAACGAGTGGGCGGAGTCCCCGCCATTAAGGAGGCGCTTGAGATGCTTCCCGATGGCTAAATATGGCCATCCATCGTATAACTAGATGTGCAATTATGCCTTCTTCAACATGGAGTGATGCGTGTAGACATATCATGGTTGGATTGCCGCCAATAATTGATTGTTTGTGTTTTTTCTTTTTTCTCTCTCCTGACAACTATAGTGCACAATTGTCCTCTCTTTGTTTGTTGTTTGCTTAGGTCTGGTAACTATGTTTGATGTTAGAACCAAGGCGCTTGGGTCTGACAAGGTTGTCAGACATAAGTAATGTGGGTATGACATATTTTCCAAACCCAAATAATATGGGTCTGTCATGTTATCAGACATAAGTAAACTTTGGTCAGACATGTTTGTCAAACCCAAGTAGCGTAGGTCTGATATGTTGCCAGACCCAACTAAACTTGAATTAGGTATGGTTGTCAGACCCAAACACCTTGGGTATGGCATGGTTTGCCAGACTCAATGCGCTTGGGTCTAGCATAGTTGTTGTTGTTCTAATCACAATCACAATCATAAATTACTATTAACTATTATTATTGTTGTTGTTGTTGTTATAATTATTCAAGTAAACATGAGCCTAACATGTTGCCAGACCCAACTAAACTTGGATTAGGCATGGTTGTCAAACCTAAGCACCTTGGTTATGGCATAGTTTGTCAGGCCCAAAACACTTGAGCTTGATATGGTTGTTGTTGTTTATATCACAATCACAATCACAATTACTATTAACTATTATTATTATTAAGGTCATGTATGTTTTTCGGACCCAAGTAACGTGGGTCTGACATGTTGCCTGACCCAAGACGTTTGAGTCTGACATGGTTGTTGTTGTTATTGTTATTGTTCAAGTAGACTTGGGTTTTGGAAAGTTAAGATGTATTGAATAAATGGTATTTACAAAATCCAAGGAGCATGCCCCAGAATAAGAAAAACAGGAGAAAAAAAACCTTACCACTACTGAAATCTTTTACGTCTAAGAAAGAAATACATGCAATAGCGAAAATAGAAGCATATTTGCCCTAGAATGCCTATATGTCATTTCCACCTCACAGGCCTAACATTACACAAAAAGGAAATGGACATGTAGTTGGATCTTAGAGTCTGATGGAATGCATTATGGGTTCTGCATGTTCTCTGTCTCTCGGATGACGTCTGAGAATGGCCATTTGGTGCCTATGTTTGCCAAATGAATCCTAATGAGTTGGAGGATCTCGGTGCTGATATTTTTAGGAGAGTGGAGGTTGTTGCTAAAAATCCTATTATTCCTTTCAAACCAAATGTAATATACTGTGGTAGAGAGGATTAGCCAAGCTATAATGTTTGCTATATTCTTCCTCTTCATGAAGTTTGTAGTTGTCCATTGTAGAAGGTCGTTCCACTGCATATTAGGCCACTAGATTCCAGACTATCTTGATATGGCTTCCCAAATTGATCTGGTGTAGTGGCATTGAAAGAACAAGTGATCATGCATTTCACTTTGTCTACAACATAGTATACATGTTTGGCTGTTTGTTATCCTTACTCTGTAAAGGTTGTTCATGGTCTGCAGCCTATTCTGGAAGGCTAGCTATAAGATAAAAGCTTGTCATGGAATATGTCCAAGGTACCATAGGAGATGGTGGATGGTGTTAGGGGGTCTAGATTCCTTAATCATGTCCCAAGCCGAGTTTATGGTAAATTTTCCTTTATTATTCTCTTTCCAAACTAGGTGATCATTTTTGTTTGAAGCTAGTTTGATTTTTATAGCATTCTAGATATACTGAAGGTCTTGATGGCTTCTTCAAAAATTTTATCTTTCCTTGTCGATGATATTAACCACCTTGGCATTCCATGGTAGTCATGTGGAGGAGAATATCCTATAAGAAAGGAAGTCACATATTCTTCCTTCTGGTAGCCAATAGTCATACCACAAGGATGTTACTTCCCTATTTCCAATGCATGCAATCATCTACCCTCTGTACCATTCTTTACTTTGCAAGATCTTTCTCCAAGACCATGAAGGGTTAAAAGGCATTTTGATGGATCAAAAGAAGCATTATCTAAGAAGATTGGTTTGAATCCAGGTAGACCATATTAACTGCTGATTTGTCAGGAGATGCCATTTATGTTTTAATGTGGCTACTTTATTCCATGTGTGCAGTCGTTCTATTCCCATACCTCTTTCTATTTTGGAGAAGCATATTGATGCCCATACTACCTTGGCTCCTAATGCATTGAAAGAGGTATCTTTCCAAAGGATATATGTTTTAATGTGGTTGTTTTCCAACTTCTTGATTGTAGCTCAAGGAAGAATGAAAATTGTAATACAGTATACCTGAATTAAGAAAAAGACTAATTTGAGTTGGAGCCTTCCTGCATAGTTGAGCGATGAGGAGGTCCATAACTTGATTCTAGAAGTGATTCTCTCCACCAATGACAAGCAATTTTTGTGTGTTAGGAGGGTTGTGATGAAAGGGACTCCTAGATATTTCATAGGAAGTGCTTTCTGCTGGAATCCTAGTTGTTGCTAGATTGATTCATGAAGCTGCCCATCCACCTCTAACAAGTATAGGGAACTTTTGGTATGATTAATTGAAAGTCCTGAAAGCATAACAAGTTTTCCAAGTGAGTGTTTAAGGATTCATACTGAGTTTTGATCAGCATAACAGAACATCGTCAAGTCATCCACGAAGCTGAGGTGTATGATAACATGATAGCATTCTCCTTGCATCTCTAGTGGTGGATGAAGTCGGGATGTTGTGTGTCTTTCCTTAATATGCCACCCAACCCCTCCATTGCAAGAATAAAAAGATAAGGTAATAAAGGGTCCTCCTTGTCGAATTCCTCTATTAGATTTGAAGAATCCATGTAATTCCCTATTTAGGTTAATGGAGAAGTGAGGGATGGTAATGCATACTTCAATCCAGTTTACCATAGTTGATGGGATGCCAATAGCCTTCAGCCCTTTTATGATGAATTGCCAGCTTAATGTATCAAATGCCTTATTGATATCTACCTTTAATGCACATCTAACAAGGCCTTTTGGCATATGGTAGTTATGAAGCAGCTCTTGGGACAGTAGTATAACATCTAAAATTTGTCTTCCTGGAATGAAAGTTGACTAGGGGGGACCTGTGATGTCTAGTAGGGTTGTCTTCAATCTAGTCACTATGATTTTAGAGATGCATTTATATATGACATTGCAGCATGCTATTGGTTGATAATCATTCATGTAGGAGAGAGTCTTAGTTTTTGGAATTAGTACTATACTTATGGCATTAACACACCAGGATATAAAGGGATGATTGAAGAAGTACCTGATAGCTACTTTGAAATCTTCTCCTATAATGGCCCAGTTGCATTTGAAGAACAATGCAGTGTAGCCATTCGGCCCTAGAGCCTTATCATCTAAGATAGAGTTCAGAGCTTCTTTGATCTCCTTATTAGTAATTTGCTTATCCAGTTCGACTCCATTTTAGGGTGGAGGGAAGTACTGGATGTATTATGTTCTGATGGTGGGATGGGTGCTGAAAAGAGATCCTTATAGTAATTAATTGCCACTCTGCCCATCCCCTACTGATCATTAATGAGGTTGCCCGATGCATCCTTCAAGGAGTGGATCTTGTTTCAGCTTTGCCAATAAATCAGGGATTTTTTAAAGAAACTGGTATTCTTATCCCTAAGATGAAGCCATTGGACTTTAGATATTTGCTTGAAATAGGCTTTCTTATCATCACAAAGTTGTTTGTATTTCCTAGCCAGTCTCCTTTCGTTTATCCTCAACTCATTTCCTGTTGGATTCTTATCCAATTGTAGTTGAGCTGTATCTCATTCTTCTTTGGTTTTGGCCACTCTACTAGAGATGTGGCTATAGTGGTGTTTATGAAAAGTTTTTAGATGGTTCTTCAGTAATCAAAGCTTGGAAGTGAGCTGATACATTAGATTTCCTTTAATTGGTGTATGTTAGACAGAGTTAACTACAGGGAGAAAGTCTTCATGATCAGCCTATAGATTTAGGAATTTGAATGGGGAGCACAGTTTATGGTTTAGAGGATCAAGCTTGAGTATCATGACATTGTTATCTAATAGGTTCTTTAGCATGAAGTGAGAATGAGCAGCTTGTTATTGGCTATGAAATGAAGGATTCCCTAATATCCAATCAAGCTTCTTCTATATGATATTGTCCCCTGTTTGGCCATTATGCCAAGTGTATCTCATGCCCGAGTAAGGAATTTGCATGAGTTCAGCCTATTGAGTACAATTGATGAAATCATTGTGGTGGTTGTGCCATATAGTACTCTCCTTTACTCGATCACGCGGTCTCATGGTAGCATTAAAATCCCCCATTAAGATCCAGGGAAAAATGGAATTCTAAGGGCTTTGAAGGCTAATATGATTCCACATGACTTCTCTTTCAGCTAGGGTATTATATCCATATATGAAGGTTATTCTAAGAAAGTTATTGTTGTTTGGGAAGGTTGTATCACAAGTAATCCATTGTTGAGTTTTGTGTGTGCATTCTAAATGGAGTTTTTAAGGGTTCCAATCAACTAATATGTAACAATGGTTAGTAGGACTGACATTGGATATGAATTTTCAATTATGTAATCCTAATCCGACTTCTACTGTATCCATGTCTGATGGTTATTTTGGTTTTCAATAAACCTATAATATCATGTTTTTGTTGATCCACTCTTAAACCATTTTCTATTTTTTTAGGCCATTAAGGCCCTTAATGTTCTAACTTTATATACTGAACATTTATTGGTTGGGGGGTTGAGTGTAACAAAAGTTAGAGGCCCTTAGCCTCTTAACATTTCTTACCTCCTTTCTTCTTTGTGACTAAGGGAGGAGGGGGAGACTCATTTTGGTGTTCTTTGTGATGGCTTAATTGTTCCAAGGTATGTGTGGTTAGATCTTTGGTTAAAGTTGAGGTCTCTTTTTGAGTTCTAAAGGTGTCCATTCTGCTTACTATACAATCCTCAATATCAACAATAGGTAGGTGAATTTTTTCAATAGCAAGAATGTCATTACCTGATTCATAACTTGATCCCAAGTCTTTTAGCCTTAATAAGTAAGTTGTTGGTGTCTGAGGGGGGTGGAAGTGTCTGCGGGTTGGAGGTGTGTTTGGTTACCGTATATGTAGCATAAGGTGAATGGTTTGTGTTTAGACTAGTTAAGGGAGGTTGGGTGGTTTCTGCCTAGGTAAAGGGTGCTATTGGGGATGGGTGGGGACTTTATGGTTTTGGTTATTCATAGGGCAAACTTGTTTCTAATCTAGTTTGGCCTAAGTCCGGGGTGGGGAGGGGGGGCACCTGCAGAGTAGGGCAAGAATGACCAAACACTTTGCACTGGTTGCATCTTGGTGGCTTCCACTCATATTCTACCATAACTGTGATGGGTTCATTAGAGAAAAGGCTTACAATATCATACCTGTGAATGAGAGGGAGAGCAGATGTAATCTCTATATATACTCTTGCATATTCTAGCCTTGTGCAGTTGTTTGTTTGTTCATCACAAGATAAAGGCTCCCCCACCATGCTGGCTGCCAAGCTCAGCCCTTGCTTGGTCCATAGTGGAAATGGTAGCTTGTTGAGGCATGGTTGCTGGATCCAAGTAATTTAGGTTATTCTCTATACTCTTAATATTTTTTTTATTAAAAAAATTGATATTAACCCGCTGCAAAGCGCAGGCCAATAAACTTGTCTAAACTAAGCTTGGTCTGTCAAATACCAAGAGAACTCTTTCTACCAAATTTGAAATTAGTTATAGAGCTTCTCGTTTTACATTTTGATTCTCTATTAATGTTTTTTTTTCATTCATAAATTTTGACAAAATGATCATGAAATCAAGAATGGAAAACTACAATTAAAAAAAAAAAGTATGAGAACAAAAATATAAAACAATTCAATATTGTGGATTAAAACAACGATTTACCTAACCTTTTTTAAGTATACCTTGTAATTGTAATATTTGCATTACACCTGAATGGTCATTTTATGTTTTTCCTTCCCTTATTTCTCA
>Ga0325410_1005768_pt1 | contig 13643 bp, 7 predicted proteins | sample PopdelMetagenome_16_FD_206182 | JGI IMG/M metagenome (GOLD analysis project Ga0325410, IMG submission 206182) | Populus deltoides microbial communities from Bellville, Georgia, United States - Xylem-PdIQD-R3 | ecosystem: Host-associated > Plants > Phyllosphere > Stem > Wood/Secondary xylem... | reverse complement strand
TTGGATTGGTGGGGTATCCAATGTTGTTTACCGAGAACAATTGACTTGCTGCTTCTGCAGTGGCCCGAAATGGTACATGGCAAATTCCAAAGATCAGCTTGGAGATTAATTTCAAGTAGTACTATTTAGGGTATATGGTTGCTGAGGAACAAAATTGTTTTTGAGGAGGAAACTATAAACTTGTTTAATTGTTTCTCCACCATCCTTCATCGGGTTGCTATTTGGTTGCATTCTCAAGATTCAAACTTCAATTATACAAGAAATGACCTCTTAAGATCTTCTGATGGCATCAAATTATGGTGTAATAAGAAATCTTAGGTAGTCTTCTTGTTGTTTGCTGTAGTAGATCAGTTTTTTTTTTTTTTTTTATCTCTTGTATTTCTTTTTGGCTATTCGCTTTATGGCCTTCTTAATATACTCTCGATGATTATCAAAAAAAAAAGTGTACGGGCAAATTAAGGATGAGCAAGAGATTATAGAGTAATTAAGAGCGATGATTTTAGTGTTGCATCGAAATATAAGTGATGGTAAGGAGGGTTTATGGAGAAAATCATAGTTCGAAAACAAAGAAAAACTTGGGTTATCGTTTGCTTAACAGTCTGTTTTGCTGCAGAATGTCTGTGCCATTATATTCTGACCCTGCTTTGGGTTCTGCTGCTTTGGCATGCCTTGAATTTGCTAAGCTGATGCGAAACTTGATGATACAAGGTCGGATGTCTTCAATTCCTTAAATTAACCTGAATCCAAATTTGTAATCTTTTATCTTATGATCCAACTTCAAAATGTAAATTCGGATACTTATATGACTCAAAAACCCCGGAGAATGGAGAGAAGATGTCAAGTCTTTAAATTATCATTGATTCCTCTTCTCTAACAAATGTATTATTTCCACCAGGTTCAAAGTTGATTGTATAGTCACTGGTGCACAAGATGTCACCATTTTTCTCATGATTGGGAAAACTGCTAAAATCTTCGCTGGCTCTTCAGCTCACCATTATGGTTTCAACAAGGGCTATAACAGCCTGTACAAAGTGCCTCCTCCCAAGATTGAAGATTTAAACCATTTCAAAATATTCCACATTTGCTTCAGGGTGTACAGGCTCACTAATAAAACCTAGCAGTGTTAATAGAAAAACGTAGCAGCCTTTATGTGTTTAGTCTTCAACAATTGATATAAAGCTTAGGTTTATTACGATAGAAGATAGAAAAACGTAGCAGCCTTTTCTCCCTTCGACAATTAAAAACACAGCAGTGTTTTCGGCAACAGCAGACGAGTACAGCAGCAGCTTGAATCTCAGACCAACCAGACAGTTTTTTCTTCGTGGCAGTAACTTGGACTAGCAGACAGCAGCAGCAGTTAGAATTGACACGTTAACAGTAGCAGCAAGTTTTCTTTTTCAAAATCATTTGGTATCAAAGTTTTGAATGAAGAATTCCTTATAGAATTGGTGGTGAAATAAAATAAGTAACAGCAGATTCCAAAGCTTCCTATAGCAATTGTTAGATGCTTAAGGTGACGAAAGCACGTTTTAGCAAAGCCAGTGAGAAACGTAGCAAATCAACAAAAAAAAAAAAAAAAAGCAGCTGTAGTATCCAATAATGGTAGAAAAGAGTCTCCAGTAAAATTATCATGACTTCCGGTAATTTTGTTCAACCAGCCATTTCTCATTTTGATGGTCATTATGATCATATTGCATCATGCTAATGGAGAATTTTTAAGATTGAAGGAGTACTAGCAAATTGTTATTTTCTCAAGAAATAATTTAGCCACCATCTGGATCAATAGTAACAGATATGCAAAGATAAGAGATAGAAGCACAACGATCGAAAGATTTTAAGACACAATTATCTATTCCAATCAATTAAGCAATCAATTTTGAAAACTATTTTTTTGTTTTGTAAGGAAACCTCCAAAGAAGTACCAGGAACTACTAAAGTAAAAAGACAATAACTTCAAACACTTGGATATTATTTAGGATAAACATAGTGAATTAGTCACAAATTATTTTTCACGAACAAGGCAATCATTAACAAGATGTGAATCCATGGCAATAAAACAAAAGATATTACTATCATTAAAAAAATTCTTCAATCGTTAGCATCAAAATTCAATTTTGTTGTGTGTTCAATAAAAAAAACTAAAGATATTAATGAATTTTTCATTAATAAATTGCAAAGTTCTTTGCTCATTCATGAGCAAAAATTGAATTGACAAGACAAGAAGCAGCAAGTTTAATGAGTTTCATCGAGCAATTGTTTTTCTACATCGCAAAAAGGTGGATGAGAAAAAGAAAGGAGCAACCAACAATAATGATAGATTTTCACATTAGAAATTCAAAGATAATTAGACTTCTAATGCTCAAAGAAGAAGAAAAGGATATAATATAACAATAATCATTCAACTTTTTACAAGTCAAAATCGGTGGGCAAATCAAAGGTTAAAAGTTTCAAGTGTTATATGTATAGACATTACAAATATAAATATCAAACTAATTTGAATATGAACGGGGATGGAAAATTTAATTTTGTAGACAAGGAAGATGAATCATCTTTATTAATGGCATGTAATGTGAATTAAAAAAAAAAAGCATTAAAATTTATGGAATTTAGATATTGAATATAGCAATTACATAAAGGAAGATAAATCATTTTTTTTTATTTAAATAAATCTTATCAAGATTTTATAAAATTTAAAGTTTTCTTTATCCGGAAAGGAATGGAAGCGATTCAAAACAAATGTCCGTTAATTTGCCCCAATCCACGAACGTTAGCGGCTAATTGTTTGGCCCCACTTTGTTTTTTTTTTTTTGGCTTCTTATCTTTCTTGTTTTGTTGGAATACTAGTTACATGACCCGCACGATTCCATGGGTTATTTTTTTATATATAAATAAAATTTTTTAAAAAATAAGATTTAAAAATATTAGGTTTTTCTGTAAAACTATATCCAAGAGTTTTGGATTTGACTGCAACGCCTGACCCAAAAATAATATTTATAATATTAATAATAACATTAAATTTGCATGACTTGAGTTTAAGTGAATTTGGCTGCAACACCAGACTTAATAGCCTTGGATGTGGGTCGGAAAGTCGTGTCATAAAAGTATGACAATTAAATAGATTAATGAAAAAGAAAAAAACAAAGAAAAAAAATCAACAGGAAAAAAAAACTAATGAAGAAAAAGAAAAAAAATCTGAATTAACTGGGTTAACCCTTCAACTCAGGTTAACCCGTCAAACCTGAGATTCACATCATAAAATTTTGATAACTAAATAGAAAAAAAATTGACGGGTTAACTGAGTTAAACCGTCAAACCAAGTTAAGGTTAACCCGTCAAGCCCGAGATACGTGTCATGAAAGTCGGATAATTAAATAGAAAGAAAATTAACATTAACAAACTAAACTAAATGAAAAAAATTAATTAAAAAGAAAAAAAGTAAAAAACAAAATTCGGGTTAACCCGTCAAACTCGGGATCCGTGTCATGAAAATCTGATAACTAAATAAAAAAATAACATTAACAAACTAAATTAAAAAAATTATTAAAAGAAAAAAACACAGAAAAAAACAAAAAAAAATTAAATAAAAAGAAAAAAAAAAGAAAAAAAAAGATAGGTCAGAGTATTCTAGTATATGTTATTATTATTATATTATTATAAGTATAATTATAATATATAAGTTATATTATTATAATTATAATTATAATATATAAGAGTATAGGCGTGGGGAAAGCTACGGTGTGCTTTCCCACATCTTTTAGAGTATTATTTTATTATGTATTGAATAGAAGAAATAAAGCTTATCCCAAGTCAGAAACAATTTTTTCTTTTCAAAATGCTTATCAAGGTAGGATTTCAGTGTTGTAATAAATTATAATGAATGTCATGATTTTCAGACCTTTTTTGTGGGGTTGCATAATGAGTCTTGTATATGGATATGAAATATTGAAACCTGAAACAAATATTTTCAATAATATGATTTATTTTTAATTTAATGTCGGAATAAAACTAAATTGATAGTTATTTTTAATAGTTGTATAATTTTATGATGTTACTTTAAATCTATAAATAAGATCGATCATTGTACAAAATAGAATGCAGCACATCAAACCTTTTTTTTTTCCTTGGTCACTGTTTTTCATGTCTACAAGACAATTTTTTCTTCTTTTTTTTTTCCATTCCAAATTACTCGAAAATGATTCACATGGAGGGATAAAAATCTGTTTAGGTAGAGGATTAGGAGAGACTCCCGTTTGCAGGGGTAGTTAAACATCATTAAGAAGATAATTATTTGATTAATAACATATAAAGGGCCCCTGTTTTGGTTAAAAATTCTCAGTGGCGGTTGAAAAATAAATATGAAGAAAAACATTGTCACTGATTTGTGTTTCTGTTCTTGGTTTGGAATCAAGACTCTTTGATTTTAAGAAAATAAACATTAAGGAAATGTTACTGATTCGAAATTAGAAGCATCCACGCTTCTCTTCGATAATTTCATAGTAGAGCTATAGAAATGCAGGCAAAATTATACCAATTCAATGAATACTACTTGCAGCTAAACCTGTTCCGGCTGCAGCTGCTGCTGCTGCACAAATAATGTTTTCTCAAAACAGTTAAAAAGTAGGAAAAGAAAAGGAACTGTTCAAACAAAAGGCAAGGTTGACGCAGGAATTTGCCAAGCTGCGAGCAGCAGGTTTTATGTGGAATTTGATGGTACAAGATCGGATGCCTTCAGTTCTTTAAATTAGCCCACTGTCAACCCGAATCCAAATTTGTAATCTTTTTTCTTATGATCCAACTGCAAAATGTAAATTCAGAACTGGTTAGGATACTTATATGACTCAAAAACCTCGGAGAAGGAAGAGAAGAAAGGGGATATTGCTTTGCGAAAATCTGTTTGAAGGAAGTGCACATATAAATGGCAAGCAGAAGCTGACAAAAGATAATTTATCAGAAGTGCCAAGAAAAGCTGAAGCATCATGCTACGAATCTAAAGATACCATGGTCCCATACCTCTGCAGAAAGAACGAAATTGAGACCCATATTCAAGCGTTCTTCCAAGAAGGCGGATGTGCATCCATTGGAATCAATCTTTCCTCTCAAACGGGCCTGAAATAACCACCAAAATCAGTATCAATTCAATACAGGCAAGTTTAAGATTTTAGGCCCATCAGGGTTGATGATCAAGGTTACAGTCAGAGATATCTAGACAACCTAGGCAATGATATGTTGACACTCCAAACATAATGAAATATCAATATATCTAATGGACATGTTAAAAATAAATGACAACTAACATACTTTAAACCCAGTGGCACCACACCCACAAATTCAATTTGTTCATGCCTGTTGTTTCGAGAAATAGTAATTTTCAGTTTAACCAAAATCGATCCTCAATTTATGAAAAGAGAGCTGAAATGACACTGGTATCCATATGCTAAAACTCATAGTTTCTAAAAAGGAAGAAAAACTGGCATTGCTCCACTTACTTGTCTGAGGGCATAATCATAGCCAACACTAGCAGTCACATCCTTTGATAAGTAATTGTACATGAAGTCTGTGGCTAGTGAAACCTTAATATCAACAGAGAAGATTAATGTAAGAAATTTATTTAGATAAAAATTACAGTTTTCTCAAGAAACAGACTACCTTCTCAGAAACCTTCTGCACGTAGCTCAAAGCCATCAATCCAGTGCTAGCAACTTGCCCTGCAGCAACCTGTGGGCAAAGATGTAATATTGTCCAGTCAAAGCAAGAAACACACATGTACAGGTAAGAATTCTGATACAAGTTTGTGCATGTTTAATGAGTTGAAAAATCTATGACAAAAGGTGAATGCACAAAATTTACAAGCTTAGTGTTTCAGTTAGAGTGCCAGCTAAGCAGAGATCAATAGGCTTTCCTCTTTATCCTTCTTGCTCTGCAGAATTATGGCTATAGACCAGACATCTCTTTCATTATAAAAAATTGCATAAAACCTCATGATAGTGAAAATGACACGTGACATTTAATTTTGCACACTGGGCATAAAAAGTAGAACCTGCTCCGGTTTACATTTTTTTACATCTGATTTCATTCAGCATATAGTTCTTGATAATTAAAGAGATGAACCTTGTCAGTAAGTCATCAGATCTCTAGCACATGGAGATCAACTCACTAGGCCCATTAGGACTCCAATTATGGAATTGAAAAACAGGATACTTGTCCAATGCCTTGAAAAAGGCATGCTGAGTATTTGACGCCACTCCAGCACTTAGAAACAAGTCATTGAGTGAAGAAATAGGTTTTATGGAAATCGGAAGGCAAATGATAGGTGACCTTTGCTTGTATATCAATGCAAGTTACAAGAGTCAATGAACCTTACACAGTACTCAAACACAACGATTGAACAATGATAGCTCATGCAATAAAGGATGAGTGCCAAACCAATTACCATCTTGTCCGTCTCATACCGACCAGCATATCCAACACCAGATTTTCGATGCTGACCAGCCCAAAATACTTCAGCACCCAAAGACATATGAGGGGTCACACTCTGCATTATGAAGATCCGATAAAAAAAATAACAATGAGCATATAACAATAAAAATGGTGAAGTCCTTTGTAAGCTACTGAGCGTCATGAAAGATAATGACAATTGAAACCACCATTAAGTATAACTGGAAAAAAAAACCTTTCTATATAAACTGTTTTAAGAGAACAGCATGCTTTGAATCAAAGTAACCAAATTATAGAGCTTGATACCAAGAACGATCATATATCTAACATACTGTACCTGAATGTAACTGGCACCGAATAAGGCACCATTTCCTAGTTGCAACTGGCTCCTGTAGTCTTTACCCTGTATGAGGTAAAACAACAGTATAAGCAGGAAAAGAAGCATGATAAATTCATCTTGAATACAGTTGACAACGATATAGATGCTTAAAGTAAAACAATGTCTGGCACACCAACTTCCACTGTTTGTGAGAGAAGAATAATCATGCAAAAAATATGTACAGATCTAAATGGTAAAGAGAGCTTCACCTTGTAATCGAAGTTCAACATGACATGGGACATGTGAGGCTCATTTGTAAGCTGCATGGAAAAGAATATAACATAATTTAAAAAGTTTACTTGCAAATCATAACTTTTGCTAGCATTAGGAGGGGAAAAAAAAAAAACAGGGGTAGAGAAGAAAAGAAGTCCAAAAATAAGGTGAGATGAGCAGATATTTCACCTGAGCATTAGCCTTTAAAGCAAGATCATCAGTCAAATCACACTTCACTCTTGCATTTACTCTCCCATCGGTCAAAACCCTCCCGATAAGCATTGTCTACGGAGACCCGATAAAGACACTCAATTGAAATTATGACATGATAATCCCAGAGGGTTCATTAGTAAATGAATGGAAAGGAAAATATGTCACTGACAGCCCACCTTTTGGTCTATAAAGTTAGCACCAAACTCATAGTGAGCAGTAGGGATTTTGATGGCTTCTGAAGATTGAGAAGGAATTTCCATAGGCCCCATCATCACACTAGGAGATAATGAAAAAAGTTAGTGCCAAACTCCAGGATAAAAAATGAATTAAAATGTCTGAAAAGAATTTGAAACAAAAAGAAGCCAAAACTACCTGTGACTGAGAGAAAATTTCTGATTCAGTCCTTTGGTAAAATCAAAACGCATCCCCTCAAAATACTCAGGCTTCAAAGACACTGCATAAACATTTTTTGGAAATTAGAAATCAAACATATTAAAAAGGAGAGCATTTTCCACCCTAAACTTCTAAAATGAAATGCATTACCACCACTTACACAATAAGACTCAGCAACTAGATCTTTTGAATGACAGTAATTTATTATATAGCATTCAAAATGCAGCACGAGATGATATGCGACATTCTTCAGGAATTAGTGTCTAAAGCTTAAGGCATGTCACCCTTCCACACAGGTTTGGCTAGCACAGTTGACCCATGAAGCACCATGAATGTAAAAGATTCAAAAGACAAACTCTCGTTAGCACCAAGAACTAACCATCATTCTCGTTATTAACAGTAATCTACTTCGTATCAAATTCAATCATAATAACCTGAATCAAACACTTTTTTTTAATAAAATCCAAAATCAAAATCAAAAACTTAATTTCTTTTCCACTTTTGACAAAACTAACCACAACATCATAGCAAGAATGACAATTTCAAGACACTAAAACATCAGAATCCACAAAATGTCACAAACCCAAAACACTTCCTTCAAATCTCAAAGTCACACAGTCCCACTTCACTCCACGCACAAAACTCTCAACACGTGACCAAAAACCCATCTTTGATTCACCTCAATAACCACAAAAAACCAATAAAAAAAACTTTATAAACCAAACCCCCCAAAAAAGACCAGCCAAAACTTAAGCCTATTAGGGTTTCACAGTCAGATTAATCACTAAAACAACCAAAAAAAACAAAAATCCATTCCAATAAACAGATCGATAACGAAAATAAAGATAGATAACGAGATAAGAAACTGAACTGAGTGCTTCACGATGGAGTTCTTCATAGGGGATTGGACAAGGAAGGTTCATGTAATCAACTTTTTTGTGAACCTCATTGATCTTTTTGGCTGCTTCTGATGTAGCTTCATTGCCTAACAACGTTGTACCTGGAGGTACGAACCCCGCCATTGTTGCCTCTTGAGTGCAGTTCAATCGGGCACCAAAGAGAGAGAGGCTGCGAGGAGAGAGGCTGTGCTGGGGGGCTTTTGTTACTATGGGGTTTAAGGAAGGGCTTTATGTGACCTTGTCTCGTGGGTCCATACCTTCGTTTTTTAGGTTTTTTTTTTGGCTTAAAATTTCTTCTTCGTCTTTTTTGCAATATATATATATATATATATATTGTTACGCTGGCTATGATTTCTGAAGTGGAAATTTAAAAGTATTGAAACGAGGAAATTGTTTGCTGTGCTCTTGGTTTGATTCAAACTTTATTTAGTCCTTATTGCATAAAATATTGCAATATTATAAATAAAATTAGGTTTGTGACTTTATTAATATAGTATCATGAAAATCATTTGAAATTCAAAGGTATTCTAGAATTTCAATAAAAATAAAATACTAAAAAACATGATAATTACTTACATCGAGTGTATTTGTTTTATAATTTTATAAGTCTCATAGCTTAAATAATATTTAGTACAAATCAATATATATTTAAATAGCATTTAAATAAATCGTATTAGAGGATTTTACAATTTTTCATACTCATTGTGAAAAAATAACTGATATATTGTTTAGTAAATTATGGCTTTTCATATTATTTTAAAAAACTTTTCCTTTTCGATTCTCTTATTGAAATCTTGTTTTTTTTTATTCCATGATATTACAATGTTGGTTTGTCTCATAATGATCGGGTGGGAGTTTTTTTTTTAATTTAGAATTTTTTACCAAAAAAAACATGGTGCTAAGAAAAAAACGTTTCGCTTCATAATTTAGATGATCTTTTTCCTAAAAAACAAAAACTTAAATGATCATTAAGGAAAAAAAACCCATGAAAATTCTAATTGGGCTTTCATAAAAATGAGCAAAGTCCTGATTTTTATTCGTACACCATTTTCAAGATGCAAACTTTTGACCCGTATCCTTTTCGGGCCATCAAAAAAAAGCCACCGTTAGTCCTCTCTCTCCATCTCTCTTGCGGCCAGAATGTATTCAAGCTCAGGTAACAGTAACAGTAACAGTAACAGTTACTACCAAAACATCAAGCAGCAGCAGCAACTCGGATGAGTCAAAGAGACCGAGTTAGAAGAGCACGTGGCAACTCACGTGATGTGGTTGGTGAGGAACAAAATGTCACTCCTTGTACAGAGTTTGACACGGCCTACTTTCACGTTACGAACCAGGAGACATGATTATGAAGGCTGGAAGGAGAGCAACAAGAAGCAACAACAGCACTGAAAGAATAACGGTTAGTCTGGTGGAATTCTGTTAGCTGAAAGTTAGAAAAGCAGTTGAGTTAGTTAAGGAAGTAGTTAGAGTCAGTACTCAGTAGGCTTGAATATAGTTACAGTCAGTAGAAGAATAAAAGCTTGTATATAAACTTGTGTATGAAACGTGTGAAAAAAGAAGAAAATACAGAAGATCAATCTCACTTCTCTGCTCATTCTCCGCTGCTCTCCTGTTCCTTCTCAATTTCTGTTCTCTTTTCTTTCTATTCTTTCTAATCTTGTTAAGCTGAGCTTAATAATTAGTATCAAAGCTTGTAACAAGCTGCGAACCTCATTCAACAATGGTGGATGGTAACAAATTCAAGATAGTAGATGAACATTGCAAAAGGTTAGACAACCAGCTGCAGACTTATCATCTAGAATGGCAGGAATCCATGGCCAAAAATAAGAAGCAAGGGGCCAAGATTGAGCAGTTGGTCATACAAATGGAACTATTATCCTCACAGTTCCAACAATTTGTAGCTGCCCAAACAGCAAGGACAGAGACGGTGGGAGGCCACTCCAGAGGTATCCTAGCAACACCAGGGATGGACAGGAACGTGGAAGTGAATGCATCTACTGAAAAAATAACACCAGGACTTAGAACTCAGAGTCGAGGTGAGCAGATGACAGGGCAAGAGTTTCATAAGTCAGGATTCCACATACCATTGCCAAGGATGGAGCAATCAACCTTCAGAGGCGAGGATCCTCGAGGATGGCTGCGAAAATGCAAGAAATACTTCAGGATACACTTGATACCTGCACATCAGTGGTTAGAGGTGGTCTCGTATTACTTGGAAGGCAAGGCAGATGTGTGGTTTGAAGGGTTTGTGCGAGGGAATGAATCATTGATTGATTGGGAAGAGTTTTCCCAATCTATCTGCAGAAGATTTGGCAATAAAAAGGATGTTGTGGAAGAATTTAACAAGCTTTTGCAAAACAGAGGTGTAAAAGAATATGTTGAGAGGTTTGAGGAGCTTAAGTCATTGATGAATTCTTTAAACCCTTCATTGCCTGAATCCTATTATGTTTCAAGTTTTATAAGTGGACTCAGGGAAGATATAAATCCAATGCTTAAGATCCTCAGGCCAACAACACTAATGCAAGCATTTGAACAAGCCAAGTGGCAGGAGGAATCAAATAATGCCATGGATAAAAGGAGTCTATTCAGTCTAAGAACTGCTCTCTCAGGTAGCATGGATCGACAAGCAGATTCTTGAGGACAAGAATCTCTTGAAGAGGGGAGTATTGTTACGAACCAGGAGACATGATTATGAAGGCTGGAAGGAGAGCAACAAGAAGCAACAACAACACTGAAAGAATAACGGTTAGTCTGGTGGAATTCTGTTAGCTGGAAGTTAGAAAAGCAGTTGAGTTAGTTAAGGAAGTAGTTAGAGTCAGTACTCAGTAGGCTTGAATATAGTTACAGTCAGTAGAAGAATAAAAGCTTGTATATAAACTGGTGTATGAAACGTGTGAAAAAAGAAGAAAATACAGAAGATCAATCTCACTTCTCTGCTCATTCTCCTCTGCTCTCTCTTGTTGTTTCTGTTCCTTCTCAATTTCTGTTCTCTTTTCTTTCTATTCTTTCTAATCTTGTTAAGCTGAGCTTAACACACAATTATGCTCATGTTGCTATCCATGAGTAGATGATTAAGGTAAGAAAAAAAAAAGCTTCAATCTTTATTAATCTGTTCTAAGTTTTTGTATCTGGGTTTTTGTTTGTCTGGTAAATTGTTATGTTTTTTCTACAAGGGTTTATGGTTTTAGGTTCTCTTTTGGCTGTTTTGTTTGATGTATAAGTGCAGGATTTTGGAGTTTAAGGTTTTTTGGTAATGTTTCTTTGTTTTGTTAGTGTTGAAATTCTGTTTCTTGAATGTGAAATGGGTTTTATGCTTTGTTTTGTTGAAAGATTTTGGTAGGTTTTGTGGGGTTTCACTTAGTAGTTTTGTGTGTTTTATCATTTTTGGAATGGTTGAGTTGGCGTGGCTTGACATTGTTAATTGAGAAGTATTTTGTGTTTGGAAGTTAGGAATTTGGTTCATTTGTGGGCTTTTCTTTTCGCAGTCAAGAGTTTCTTATTGAATGATACAAAAATGTTCAAGTTTTTATTCTATGTATGCAGGATCATGTGCGGACAAACGCATATAGGGGTGCAATCTTTCACCATCAGATTGTGATAGAAGGCAATTAATGCCATCATGGTCAGTATTCAGTTGTTAATCTATGATACTGTGCTCTTCTTGATGTAAAACTATGTTGCATTAAGCTTTCTGTCTGCTTGCCGCCTTGGCATAGAGCATTTATCAAGTAACTCTTTGATTTAATCCCAACAGTTACGTAAGATATATGATTCCATATGCTTTAAGACCATGAAATATATAATATCATACAGTGAAAGAAAAAAGCTTCAAAATCTTATATGTTGAACATCAACATTCTGCCTAGTGGCAAGAAATTTTAGGAATATTTGTGCAGTATGTGTCCTGATTGCTCAATTCGAACACTTGTTCAGGTTGTCGTGGATGTTGGTTGTGGCACAGGAATTCTTTCAATATTTTGTGCTCAGGATGGGGCAAAACGGGTAAGATATTTTTGAGCAATTCTTTTACATGGCAAAGCATTTTCTAGTGACTTTGGAAGTGTATTAATGAATTGCATAAATAATCATCACCTATGTCCAAAAATGATTCATGTCGCTTGCCATCCATGTTGCAAGGTATTGTCTCATAAGCTTTGTCTGTGATAGATGAATCCAACAATTGAACTCTCATATTCCATGGTCATTTTACATGGTGCATGGGAAATGCCAATGGTTAAATGTTGATGCAATGTTCTTTCTTTGTAGAAATATTCAAACTTTAGAATTGATGTTGTTATATATATATATATATATCAGAAGGCTCTATCTTAGAAATTTTATATCTCTGTCCTGAATTCCTGAAGTGGCCATTATGAGTTGATTCCTTCCAAAATTCTGTATTCTGTTAAGTTGTTTCCAGAAAACTAGGAGTTGCTGTATTTTATTGTATTTAGAGAAAGTACTCTGATTCTTTCATTAGGTTTGACTTTCAATTAAGGTGATAGACACACAGACACCATTTTAACACTGTACTTGCATGAGTTCAATCTACACGTGCCTCACATTTGAAAGATATTGTTTCACCAGCCTAATGCAGTGGATGCAAGTGATATTGTTGTAAAGGTACTTTGTTACACTAATGCTCATCTTTTTGTATTACATTTTCAGTGTGTTACGTAGCTGTTTGGTTGTTATTGTCTATGTGGCTTGTGATGACTGTTTTTTAACATTCTTTTTCAATAAAAAAAAAAAGGATTTTATCAATACTCTCACTGTTGTTAGGGGGGAGGGAAAGAGATGTTGTTGTGTCTAATGGTGTTCATTCGTCAAAATGAAAAGAACATTCGCAATATCACATAACATGATCAGTAGTGTGCATGTTATACAAGTTAGTATTCTAAAATCAGCATCCTTTAAATTTTACTCCTGCACATAATTGATTCACAGAAAAATGCAATAACGACAAAATATTTTGTTCCCTTCTTGCATCTGAAATTGCAAGCTTTAATAAATACAAGACAAAATTCACAAATTATTAGTCAAGAATAGCTTATCTTAGAGAATGTGAGATAATGGTTTGTCTTATATTATGGTATGCGCATGACATT